>OGIZ01000889.1_pt1 | contig 14469 bp, 16 predicted proteins | sample 1571911 | NCBI WGS metagenome assembly OGIZ01 (sample SAMEA2582108, study PRJEB24529) | metagenome | biome: Human gut stool | place: China | collected 2011 | reverse complement strand
AATAAATGCATTAATTTAATTAATATAAATATATTAAATAATTTAAAAATAAAATATTAAAATTAATATTGATATTATTAATAAATTATTTTATAATAAATATATAAATTAAAACAATACATAGAGGAGTTGTAAAGATGAGAGTTATTGCGTTAGTAAACCAAAAGGGTGGTGTTGGTAAGACTACTTTGAGTATAAATATGGCTGCAATATTAGCAGATTTGGGATATAAAGTTTTGTTAATAGACAACGATAGTCAATCCAATGTTACGAATACATTCTTAACAGAAGAGCCAAGCAAAACACTTTATAATGTAATGTTAAGGGATATAGATTTGAAAGAAGTTATACAAAATACAGGTATTAAAAACTTAGATATTGCAGTAAATAGTTTAGAGTCATCGGACTTAAATTTACTCCTAGGACCTAAGGTTGCAAGAGAAATGAAGTTAAAAAATGCAATAGTAAAATCTAAAATAGATTATGATTTTGTATTTATAGATTGTAATCCGTCTCTAGACTTAAGCATGATAAATGCACTTGTTGCAGCTAATGAAGTTATTATTCCTATAGATAGTAGTGCTTACTCATTGACTGGGCTAAATAATTTAATAAAATTTATTAATGATGTTAAAGTTCTTAATTCTAGTTTAGAGATAAATGGTTTTGTTCTAAACAATGTAGATAGAAGAACAGCTCTTTATAAAGAAGTTGCAGATGTAATTAATCAGTATTATCCAGAGAAACTTTTTAAGCAGCAAATAGGTCAAAATGTTATATTTAACAAAATGCAGTTTAAAAAGGAGACAATTATAAATCATAAAGACAATAAAGCGTATGAAGAGCTTGTAAAATTAATTTCGGAGGTAATCTAAAATGGCCAAAAAAGATAAAGATAATGGAGTAAACAGTTTAATAGCAGGACTTAAAAAAACAGCAAATGAACAAAAAGTGGAGAAAAATATTGTAGTTAAAGAAGAAAATTTAGTTGAAAATAATAATTGTAATAAGCAAAAACAAGAAGAAGTTAAGCCTAAAAGTACTAGAGGAAGAAAGAAAAAATCTAACGTTAAAAGAGTTGTTAAAGGCAATAAAATAACTTATATTAAAGAAGAAGATATTCCAACAAAGGCAAATAAAACATTTTATCTTTCAACTTCATTAGTCAAAGAAATAGAGAAGATGGCTGAAGAAGTTGGATTAAGTTCATCAGATTTGATGGAAGATGCTATTCAGTTGTTACTAAATAATAGTACTCTTAAGGGATTTGAAAAAGATAAATAACATAAGTAATAAAAACACTAATTTTAATATTGGTGTTTTTATTTTATAAAAATAAATATAATTAATTTTAAATAAATATATGTTTTAATAATATTTTATATTATAAATTAATATATAAAATATTAATATATATAATTATTATATATTAATTTAATTAATGTAAAATATATTTATTAATTATAATAAATATATTTAATAAAATAACAAAATAAAATTAAATTAATTAAGATTAAATATATTAAATAATTTAATTAAAATTGATGAAATTTCATAATGTTTTTTTGTGGCAACAAAGAATTTTTTTTGTAGGAACAAGGTATTTTGGCGTGGACACAGAATATATAAACTTAGTGGAGAAGCTACTTTAAGGGGGAATAGGTGTGTCCAGCAAAGATGATATTATAAAAATTAGGGTTACAAATGAGTTTAAAGAACAATTAAAGAGTTTAGCAGAGCAAGAAGGACTCAACATGTCTCAATTTGTTCTAAAATACCTACAACCAGTTGTTGCCACAAAGGTAAATAATAAAATGAACCATGAAAAAATAGAGTCTAGAGCTGTTGCAACAGATGATAAAATGGAGAAGGTAAAAGCTAATTTGGAGTTAAGAAATATAAAATATAAAGAATCTATTTCATATAAAATAAAAAATATTTTTACTAAAGGTTAGATTTTTAAAGGAAAAATCTATTCTTTTAATTATATTATAGTTATAATATAATATAACAAATAAAAATAGGAGAACGAGAAATGATTGGTAAAAAAGAACGGGAATATATATCTATAAAAAATACAATTGATTCAAAAAAAATATATGTAGAGCATTTAGAGGAGGACTTCAATTTAACAATTAATAATGTGGCAGAAATACTAGGGTTTAGTGTAGAAAATGTACAGAACTATGTTTTACCTTATTTGCTGAAATGCTACGCTGATGATTATGTAAAGGAGTATATGAAAAATAAAAGAATAAAGGTGGTTGTAAGTAAGAATTCATTAGTGAAGTATATAAACAAATCTTTAAAATTAGAGGAAGTTAAGAAGGTTATAGCCTATGAAAAAGAGGATGTAAGGCTACAAGGAATAATTAATATAATAAAGGACAAGAGAAAATTACCGAGTTTTTTTAAGTATGCATCTGAAGTATTAAATTTAAATTTTGGTAAAACAGAGCATGATAAAGAAAGAGATAAGAAGAGAAGGGAAAAGGCATATAGAGGTGAAATTGATACATTAGATTTGTTAGCAGCTGGTTCTTTTGATGTTAGTGTTATACAGGAATATTATAGGGAACAAGAAAGGTTAGAAGCTAGAGAATTAAGAGAGTTTAACATATTTAATGTATATAAAGAAGATATGTACAGTATAAGACAGATTAAAGAATTGATTGGATTAAAGCATACACAACAAGTTTATAGGTTTTTAGATAAAGCTGCTAGTGTAAAGCTTAGACTTAACGATATGCTAGTAGGTAGTACATCTAAAGGAGATAGAAATATAAGGTATATAATAACTCAAGAAGATTTAGAAGAAGCTAAAATGGACTGTTATAGATTAATCTTAACAAATTACGCTTATAACACCATTAAAGCACAAGCAGAAGTAATTGCTATAATGGAGGGAGATATTGAAGAATATGTTCTTCAACTATTGATGTTACATGCGGAAGAATATGTCAAAACTTTGGAAAAAGAAGAAAAAAATAAAGATGAGTAAAAATTTAACTAGAAAAGTATCATTGTGTAATTTTTTGATATTCCAATATAGGAATTGTTTAAAATTTTATGTATAATTATAGTAATAGTTTTTCGGGTAAGATAAATGGAAAAAGCTATCAATAACCTAAGCGTCCAAACTGTGGTTAATAATAGCTCCAACAATAATATATTCTTATATATTTATATTTTCATTATATAAAAAAATTAATTGTTTCGCAACAACATTTTGTATAAGAATTATTATTGTGACTTTCCGATTTCTATAGTAGATAATAGAAAATAGGGGGCATTATATGTATGCAAAATTTAGAAAGAGATGATTATATACCAACATTTGGGGAAGATGTAGACCCATTTAAGAATTGTGCAGTTGAAGATTGGTCGGATAAAGTAAAAAGGCTAAGAGAAAGTTATATAAAAGAAGACATAGATACTATGATTAGATTTCTTAAGAAGGTACATCCAGAATTAGAAGATGTAGACAAGCATTCTAAGTATGGGAATATAGGTATTGAGATTAGAATTATAGATAGAGAGTTTAAAGATAAAAAAGGTGCTGTAGTTAGAAAAAGCATGGTTCTGTATGATTTTTCTGATAAAAGTATTAGAATGTTTAAGAACTGGTATAACAAGAACGTTAAGAATAACGCTGTATGTATGTATTATTCTGTATCTAATTTCTTTTCTAATGCAAAGAATTGGGCTGAAGATGGTAAACAATATACTAAAGGAAGAATAAATGCTCAAAATGCATGTTTTAGTTCATCAGTAGTGCTGGATTTTGATAATATTTCTGTGAATGAAAATGAAAAAGTGGATAAAAAACTAAATAATTTAGGATTAAAATTTGATAGTATTAAAACTAGCTACAATGGGTGGCAAAAGATATTCTATTTGAAAGAGCCTTGTTGGGATAAAGATGTTATACCTAAGTTTACAAAACTATTTTTAAGTAGAGGTTTTGAGGTAGATGAAGCAGTTAATAATAAAGCGCAAGTAGCAAGAATTCTTGGTTCTGTAAATAACAAATGTTTCTCAGGTAAATGTGAAGACAGACTAGAACAATTTAAAGTAATTAGGGAAAAAAGAACTAATATAAGAATAGATGTAATGGAACTGTGGGAATCTATTTATGATTTACCAGTTGTAAATAAACATATTAATGTTGTGGAATTAGATATAAATAAACCACTAACTAAAGAAGAATTAAATGATAAAGTTACAGCAGAGTTTAATAAAAAATATGGAGATATATTAAACTCTAATTGGATAAGAGTATTACCTTTGGCTATAAAGAAAATGTATTTAGATGATAGAAATGAAGGATATACAAATGATTTTCTTATGTTTATAGTTGCACATATTAAAAACACTATGAAGTTATCTAGGGAAGATTTTATTATCTTAATGGGTAGATGGGCAGATTTAACTGGATACGATGAAAGAGAGAAGTATATTTATATTTGGGATAAGTACGGGCATAAAGATAAAGATGGTATACCATTTGCACATGGAAAATATACAAAAAAACTAGCTGAAAGATATGGTGCTATAGAATTTAATAAGGTCAAACAAGATTATGTTAAGGTAAAGGATTTTACAGAAACATATACATTAGAGATTTGTAAAGAAAACATAGTTCTGAATAATAAAGTTACTAAAAATGATGTTTTTAAAGAAATTAGCGATGGCGGTATGAAAGTATTTTTATGTATAGCTATTCAAAAGGTGTTAACTAATAAGTATTATGTTGTTGCTAGTGAAATAATAGGACATAGATTATTAGATATAAAAGAAAGACAGACGAAAGGATATCTTTCGGAGTTAGTTAAGAAAGGATATTTATTTTTAGAAACTAATTTCAAAGGGGATGGAGAACAAAAGTATTTTATAAAAGATGAATATTGTATTTTAACAGATACAAAGAATTTGATATTTAATGTCCATGAGGCTCAAAGGATGTTGGAACAACTGAAGGCAAATGAAGTTAAATTCTATATACTATTGAAATCATTAGCTACATCAGGCGAGGTTAAGGAGTTCGGCAATAATGGGTTAGCTACTATGTTAGGAATTAGTAAGAGTTCTGTTATTAGATTAAAAAAGAGTTTAGTAGCTAAAGGATTTATTGGAGTTGATAATGCAACAAATGGTAGTTACGGAATTCCAACTAAATACTTAGTGTTTTAAAAGATAGGTTAAACCTATCTTTTTTTATTATAAAAAGCCTTTAAACCCGCATGGTTGGTCAATAGTGCAGTTTTTGACACCCTTATATAAATAGCCTTTATCCATTGATATAACTAATGTTACGTAGTTTTTTATTAATTTTAGTGTTTTACATTAGTGCAGTTTTTGACACCCATCTAAACCCGCATGGTTGGTCAATAGTGCAGTTTTTGACACCACTATATAATATATACTATGGAACGGAGCGAAGCGGAGTTCTTGCTAAGCCCTTTTTTACTTATATATAACTTTCTACATCTATATTAAATAGAATAAAGAGAGAGAGATGTATCCCCGAAGGGTATGAGCTATGCTCATAAACTCTGTAAGAGTTTTAAAGTTAAATATAATAAGTTATTAAAGTTGTATTAAAGAGAGAAATGTGCTTAGAATCTTATAAGAATTATCTTTTGAAAAAAAGTATGATTATAGTAACTTTTTTAGGATTTTGTATTTAACCTTGTAATCTTATATATAAATAAGATTTTTTAGGAGGTTTATAATGGGAAAAATAGTGTTAAATAAAGATTTGTTTTTTGAAACTAAGTTCTATACAGCATGGGATATTGTTAATCACGCGTGTGAAGGTAATATTTTAGAATTAGTTCGTAAATTTACAGAAAATATTATTGTGGATTTTAATTACTTTATTGATTATGGAGCAAATTCTTTTCGCTTTGTATTTGAAGGACATGAAGCTAAAGATAGAGTAAGTGTAATATTGAGATTATATAACATTTCTGCTGATATTAATCGTGGTTTAAGTGCTAAAATTGTTTATGAGTATGGCTATAAAGAACTTTATCTTGATGATGTAGAAAAATTGTTAAATAGTATAGATTTACCCGTTGTATCTAATGTAACAGAAATGCGAAGTGGTTTAAAAATAAAAAATATTAAGAAGTCTGTAAACTATGAAGAAATAGAATATGAAAAAGAGTATAAGCCACTTTATTGTAATTGTAAGCATGAGCCGACGTGGATTTATAATTATAAGCGACCAATCGGCATAACCTTAAAAGAAAGAAGTTATACAGAAGAATATTTAGTCTTAGATGTTAGAGAGGAAACTGAAGACTATGAGTAAAAAAAAGGGGAGAGTACCATACCCCCTTTTTTTTATTATGGACCCATATTTAGATTCCGCCTAGATTATCTCCTATAGTCTCTATTGTTAGACTTAATCCATACTTACTACTACTTAGTTTTAAATCAACTTTGTATTTAGTCATTGGGGTTAAATTTTTAAGCATTTCTAAGTCTTTCTCTAAAACATCGAAGACATCTCCGCTATTCAAATCTAATAAGCTAATCATCAAGTACTGTTCCTTGCTGTCTTTTTTTTCTTTAACATCTACTTTAGTGCAAAGCATATCTAGTTTTTTTATTATCATAAATAATTCAACTCCTTTTTTTTATTAAGTCTAAGTACGTAACAGTTCCTTTATGCTCTTTATTATCTTTATCTAAATACCCTATATTGTAATTATTAGTGTATTTAAGTTCATACTCATTACTAAATTCCTTTAATAATTCTTCAATGCTTCTGTTATCAAATTGAGTTGTTGTTGTAGGTTTACTTAAGGTTTTTTTACTATATCCGTAAATTCTATATCCTTCAAGCTGCTTGTCTAATAAATCTTTTACAATATAACAACTAACATATAGAGCTATATTGGTATTGCCTTCCTGGTCCAAGTTTCTTATATCTACAAATCCGTAATTCCAATACTTTTTATTAAATGTATTTTCAAATTGCTTATGCTCTTTAGATTTTCTTTCGCGACTTTTTGCAAAATTAATATTGCTTGGTAACTCTAAGTTAATCAAAATGTGGTAATGTAACCTTCCATTTTTACTTCCGAACTCCAAAACCCAAAGATACTTTAAATCTTTGTTATTCCTCCTAAGCTTATTAAAAAAATTATTTAACAACTTTTTGCTTTCCTTGTAGTCAACTTCATTGGCAAATGTTAATGTTATAAAGGTGTTCATATCAGGATTACTTTTTATTAGCCTTATAATGTTGTTTCTTGTGTTGGTTAGAGTAGTCTTTCTGTTCCTTTTAGAATTTTCAATCTTTTTATTACTTTCCAGTTCATTTTTCCCCCTTCTGCCTTGCTTATTATTACTTTTTCCATTTTTCCTAATAAGATAGTTGCTTACTTTGTAAAGCTCTATTCTATTACTACCACTTCTTATAATCTTTAAATTATAGGTTGTATTATCCATTAAACAAATAAAAGTGTATGAATTAAACAGCTACTATCAAGTTTAATAATTTAAGATAATTTTTTAAGTTATCAGTTTGATTGGTTTCAGCCTTCGACCTTATGGGCTTAGGTGTGTTTGTGACAAGTCCCAAATTGTCACACCACGCCCAACGGTCTAGACTTCAACCAATTTATGATAATTAAATAATTAGCTTAATTATCAACTAAATAGTGTAAGTTTTCCCTTTTTGCAATGACGAATGTAATAGATAAAACTCCCTTTGATTTAATGCTCCACTCCCTAAAGTTACTCCTAGAAAAGCTCGTAATGTACTTTCTTCGACGGTCCTAAATGCTATTCGAGTATTAAACAATTGCTTGAATTTACAGTCCTCACTATTGCCTTTTTGCATTATAACTATTAGATATACATTATAATGCCGTGCTTGACTTAATAAATCTTGTACAACTTTATCTATACCTTTAACATTGCTTAGAGTGTTATATTCATCTATTACTATATATAAAGGGGTCTCCCTTACTGTTTTGTTTTCTGATACTCTTTTAAGATATTCTAATATTTCTTTATTTCCATTAACCCTATCAGCTATAATTCCCCTGAAATCTTTTTTAAATGTATTCACGAGTGTTATATTAGACCCTTTAAGGTTTTTTAAAGCTCCTTCTATACATTTACTCTTGCCATTATTAGAAGTGCCCACAACGCCTACATGAGGAGTTTTAAGCATGTCTACAATTATGGGATTTCCTTTTAGGTCATACCCGAAAACCAACTTAGTTGGTTCTAAATCTATAGCTTTATAATTAAGTTCTTTGATATCTTTTGTAATTATATCCAGGTTAACTATATTACCTTTATTGCTGCTAACTTCTACATGATAAGCCATGAATAAACTCTTAATATAATCATTTAAATTTGATAATGATGAGTAAGTCGTTATCCCTTGAATATCTAAAGTTATATAGTAACCATAATCTGTTATTTTAATATCTGTTACCTTTGGTTTATTGCCATCTAAATTATAGATTTTTTGCTCTGTAAATAAGTAATCAAGTGTTTTAGTAACTCTTCTAATTTCTTTGTATTCTTTATCAAATAAAGTTTTGTTTATCAAGTTGGCTGTTGGAACTCCTAAGGCAATGGAAACTCCTAGGCTAAATAAATCAATCATTTGATTATTGCTCCTTTAATTTTTATAGTTTATATATATGCTAATAACCCCTAAAAATGTTACTAAACCCTAAAAGAATATATAAAAAAAGAGTAAGATTTAATCTTACTCTTTTTCTTCTTTCTCCATTTCTTTATATAATACATTCTTAATGAATGCACTTGCTCCGCCTATTTCAGATTTTTTTTTAACCCATTCATACAATTTTTTTTCAGTTTTTGTATTTCTAAAAGTAACGTTAAATCTATCTTGGTCTTTTTTCTTCTCAATACTCATGTAAGTAATCCCCCCTAATAAACGTTATTTAAGCCTAATATACTATATTCTACTATTTGTCTTTAGTTTCCTTTATTAATTTAATTATCTAAGTTTGTTAGTTAGATTAAAATATAGAATAAAGTTAGAAAATAGCATTAAATAAAACATAAAATTATATGGGATAGTATGTTAAAATTGTTTATATAGTAAAATTTAGGGGTGATTTAGATGTATCCAGGTGGAAATAATAAGTATGAGTATAATAGTGAGAATTACAAAGATGTATTAGAATTATTTAAAGATTGCGTTAGAAAAATTGATGCATACAATCTTTGTTTAGAATCTTTTTATATAGGTAAAGTAGCATTTGATAGTGAACTTATAGCTGAACAATGGTTACGTAATGCAAATGAAGAAAGTATTAAGTGTCTTAATAACAGTAGTGTTCCTGACGGAGAAGGTGGATGGGCTCGTCCATTATTAATTAGAATTGCTCCAGGAATAATATATAGAGCAACGTGTAAAGAAAAATTTTTTGTTAAAGTTAATTGGAGTCACAAAGAAAATGAGATGAGAATATACATATCAACAGATTTATAAGATAAATGACCTAATTTAAAGTTTCCCATAAATTAGGTCATTTATTTTTTATCTATATTTATCATAAAAAATTAGACATTACGGAGTAGAAATAGATTATAATATATATAAATTTTAAAAAAATAGCTTTAAAAAAGGATTATTACTACATTCTAGTAATATATAAAATATAGTCAAAATAACTAAAATGTATAATTTGGAGGTGTTTTGAATGGAAACAATAAAATATTTTACATCTAATGAGCTGCAGAGTCTATTTAAAGCCTGTATAAGTGATTCTAGTAAGCATAGTCTTAGAAATCTATGCTTACTTAAGGTAGCTTTTTATTGTGGTTTAAGAGCTTCAGAGCTTGGTTTAATTAATGTTGATGATTATAATTCTAGCAATAGAAGTATTTACTGTAGAAGGCTAAAAGGGAGTAATAATAACACTGTTAGATTGGATGTAGAAACATCTAGGTTATTGAACAAGTATATAAAAGAGTATAAGTTATCTCCAGGCGATTTGATGTTTGCTAGTCAACATAAAAAGCCTATAAGCCGACAAACATTGGATGTTATAATAAAGAATTATTGTAAGCTGGCTAAAATAAAAGATTATACAAAACATCATTTTCATGTCTTAAAGCATACTAGAGCAGTTTCTATGTTGGAAGCTGGATTTACATTGGAAGATATACAATATGTTTTGGGACATAAAAATATATCTAACACAAGTATTTATGCACAGTTTAGTAGTAACTATAAGCGTTACTTGTTTGATAAAATGGATAGAATAAAATATTAAATTAAAATATTCTTGACTTTTCTTAATTATATGGTAATTTAAAGATATAGGTATTTTTTTGTATGTAAGTAAAAAAATGTAAGGGGAGATTGGGATGAAAAAATGTTCAATAGGTTATTTATTTAATATAATTGTATCAGCAATTATATCTTTTAGTTTTTTTGTTACTATAAAATTAGATAATAATTCCAGATTGCCAGAAAATGTAAATACTGATTATTACATGAACTCATTACCATATATTTATATAATATTAATTTGTTTATTTATATTAATTATATTTAATTTATATAAATTTGTAATTTCTATAAGAAAAAATAATTAAACATAACAAAGGCAACCTATATAGGTTGCCTTAATTATATTTAATTACATTTATCTTTGAAATTAGCAAAACCAGCATAGCCTTTATCTGGAGTAGCAGGTTCAATATTCCAAGGTGTTTTAAAACCTTTTGCAAAATCAACATGACAATAGTATTGGTTTTGTAAACTTGTAAATTTAGTTGGGTTTGAAATTTCAGTATATAAAGGATGATATTGGAAATATCTTGCTAATTCGTACCAAGAATTTTGTCTATCAATTGAAAATGGCTTATAAGGATTAACACTTAATGAACGAACACCATTTCTTGTAATCCATGAAACACTTGAAAAATAAGTAAATCTAGGATTAATCATGAAAGCATCAGATTCAAATACAACTTTAATACCTTTAAGTTGAGCATCTTTTAAAAATTGGTCTTCAATCATGCCGTTTTTGTAAATAACATTAATTTCATCAATATTTTCCCAATCTATTTCATCTGGATTATATGTTGGTGTAATTGTGTTTACATAATTAGAATCTACTACTTTTATATTTGATAGTTCAGATTCTGATGAAGTTGAAGCTAATACACTTGTTACACCAATATTAGAAATTGTAGCTACACTTAAAGCAAAAAGTAAACATTTATGAATTTTTTTCATTTATTTTCCCCCTTACAAATAAATAATTTACAATATATATTAAATCATATAAAATAAATATAATCAAGAAAAAAAAGTATTTTTTGTTAAAAAGAGGAAAATAATCGATACTTATGATAAAATTTATAAGAATCAATTTTAAGGGGGATTATATGAGTAAAAACAAGTATATGTTATTTTTATTATTTTTATTATTTTTATTATTTTTATTACCGATTTATGGGTGTTCAAAACATACAGCTACAGAGTTAGATTATAAAGAAATGGTTAATAAATTCATAAATGTTGATATAAATGATATAAATAAACTTCAAGAAAATGGAGAAGAGTTTTATTTATATACTGGCAGAGAAACTTGTCCTCATTGTAAAATATTTGTTCCTAAATTATATGAAGCAATAAAAGAAAGAAAAGTAGATATTTATTACTTAGATAGTGAAAATACAGATATTGATATTGCTCTAAAACAGTTTAGGAATTCGTATTCAATAAATACTGTTCCAGATTTTAGACTATTTAGTGGTGATTCTATAGTTGATATATTAGATGTTAATGATGAAACCCAAAAAGATGAAATATTTGATTTTCTTGATAAAAATTAAGTTTTATTTATATTATATTAATAAACTTTAATATTGATTTTTTATATTTATTTGTGGGAACATAGCAGAAGTTATGTTCCCACATTAAATATAATATTTTTTATTTACTTTAAGAATATAAAAAATAAATTGTTATATTATAATATAACAATTTATTAAAATTAATAATTAGATATAAATAATAATTTTAATAAATTTTTTGATATAATATAATGCCAAAAAATACAATGAAACTTTCATTTTACAGAAGTAATAATGAAGAGTCGAACAAAAATTTTTAATAAGACAGCTTTACCGATTTGGTTGCCGTCAATTACGACTATAAAGTTAGATTTAAAATCTAGCAAAAAAAATTTAATCTAAAAAAATAAATGCTTTATGAATTTGATTAAGAGTTAGGAGTATTAAAAAAATTAGTACGTAAAATTTGGTTTGCAAAATGCAAATGATATTTGTGCTTTTTTAATAAAAAAAGCGTGCACTTTTATCTAAAAATCTCAAATAGATAAGAGAAAAATTTGTGTTTAATTTTAGAAAAAATTAAACGTGTGATGATTCAACGAAGAGAATTTTTTATAAAAATTTTATGAAAAATAATGATTGAGTTAATACTTAAAATTAAAATTTTGACACTTAAATTTGTTTAAAAATAATTATGAAAAATATATAATTTATAAGAAATTATAGTTATGGTTATTGAAATTTTTGAAAAACAGTGGATTTATATTTTTTGGCGTTTTTTTATGACTTTGAGTATATAAGCTAAATGTCCTTATGTCGGCATTAACGGGCGACAGGGAAAAATCATGTTTTCATGTGGTGGAGCAGCCCTGCGAAACCACAATGAAAATATAGATTTTTCGGAGAACGTTAATGCCGACATAGAGGGTCCAGGGATGTATCCCTGGTGGTTTGTTTTTGTTTCTTTTTATTGGGCATCCAATAAAAAGAAAGCCCTATTAGGGTAAGAATTTTTTGATTCTTTTTTTTAAAAAAAGAATACAGGTTTTTGATTCTTTTTAAAAGAATATAAGGTGGTTTTTTGGTTCTTTTTTGCCAAAAAAGAATAAGGACGGATAGTCCTTCAGGCAAATTTTCATAAAATTTTGGGAGGTATATATGGCTGGTAAAAGAACATTAAAACAACAGCTATTTAATGCAGTAGATAGTAGATATAAAGTTGGAAAAGGACGAAGTAAACACCAGGATAAGAAGAATGGTGAAATTAAACACGATATAATATATTCGAAAAATGAAATGGAGCGACTTAAGGATATTTCATCGAATTTTTCGAAATTTGTTAGAGAAAAACACCCAGAATTGTGGCGAACTCAATTGGCAGATATGCCAGTTGAAATAGTAAATGAGTATTTAAAAACTAAAACTCATTGTTCTCAAAATACGATAAATGGTTATGCAGATAGTATTAAAAAGATTTTTAGATGTGCAGGAGCTGTATATAAAACTGGAGATTTTACAGAAATGAGATATATAAATAAACCTTTAAGTGATAGGGATAAGGAAGCTACTTTAAGAGATATAGCACTTAGTAGAGAAGTTCATAATGCTGCATTGAATAATATGTCTAAAACAAGCGGTGGATATGTGGGAAATCTTTTAAATGGGATTTTAGGAAGTCGTAGTGATGAAACTGTACATATTAGAGCGAAAGATTTTAATTTTGAAAATGGAACAGTATATATATGGAAGGGTAAAAATGGTAAACCAAGAACACTAAAGATTCCTAAAATTGATATGGACAAAATTAAAAAAGAAATTTTTAATGATGGAAATAAAAAATTTAATCCAAATCAAAGTGTTTGCGGATGTGGCGTAGATGCAATACAAAAAGGTTTAATTAGAGCTTTAGAAAGAGTAGATATAAAGAACGGCACTAATTTTGCTGAGCAGATTAAAGAGAAAAAAACGAATCAACATGCGGGGAGGAAAATGGTTGCGACAGAAAAGTATATTTTAAATGTTAGGTCAGGGAAGTTTAGATTAATAAGAGATAAATTAATAGCAGAGCATAGAAATGGTAAAATAGATTTAAGTGGTTTAGATAATAGGCAAATAAATGCTAAGGTTTGGGATATAATCAATAATAGAGAACATGAGTATATAAATAAGGTGGAATTGTTGGAGATAGAAGAAAAAGCATGGTCTAGAGTATCAATTTTTTTAGGTCATGGCAAAGATAGACCAGAGTTAAAGTCTGTTTATGTTATAACAGATAATACTAAAATACTAAGATTTCCTTAAAAAGCTTTTAAATAGATATAATAAGGTGTATTATTTAATACCAAAATCAAATGATTTTGGTGTTTAACGGGCGAGCAAGACATCATTTTTGGGGTGTCTTGTGTTTTTATAGAAATAATATAGTTATAATATAATATAACAATAAAATTATGTTTGAAATTAGATTATTAAGTCCTTTTTTTAGCTAGTATTTAAGCCATTTTTTATTTATTTTTACAAATAGAATTAATTAAAATATTAATAAAAAAATAATTAAATATTAAATTAAATAATTATATTATTAATATGATAATATTAATTTATTTAATTTTTTATTAATATATTTATATTAATAAATGCATTAATTTAATT
>OGIZ01000885.1_pt1 | contig 14558 bp, 11 predicted proteins | sample 1571911 | NCBI WGS metagenome assembly OGIZ01 (sample SAMEA2582108, study PRJEB24529) | metagenome | biome: Human gut stool | place: China | collected 2011 | reverse complement strand
ATAAAGTCTAGGAATAGCTCAATTATCTATTTAATACTCTTTACAATAGTACTAGACTTTATAGCTTCATTTAATGCTATTATTAATGCAAAGGATAATCCTCTATTTAAAGAAATAATATTATTACTTCTATTTATATTTATAATATTTATAATAATATATTTTTCTAACATAGAGAAAAAATCCAAAGAAATTGAACTACTAAATTCAAATTTAGAACAGAATATTAGCTCATTAAGAAAATTAAAACATGATTATGGCTCTCAAATTTCCTATTTATATGGATTACATCTTATGGGGAACTATGAGAAATTAGGAGAATTATTAAAAAACATAATTGATGGGAATGATAATATTATTAATAATATTGTTGTATCTAATGACACTTCAATTATATCAATGATAGTAAATACTATTAATTTAAAAGATATTACTGTATTTATAGATGAAAATGCTGATTTATTAGAGACCAATGTAAACGAATTAGATTTTCAACGTATAGTTTCTAATATATTAAGAAATTCTATTGAAGCTTTAGATGGTAGTGGTTCAATAAAAATTAATACTTATTATAGTTTTAATTATTTTGTGTTAAAAATCCAAAATAATGGTCCTGAAATTCCAGATAAAATATTAAATAAAATATTTGATAGTGGATTTACCACAAAAGAAAATAAAGAAAGTAATAATGGATTTGGACTAGCTATAGTAAAGGAGTTAGTAGAATCATATAATGGAAAAATTCAAGTAAGTAGTACTGATGAATTCACTGAATTTACAATATACTTACCTACAATAAAATAAGAAAAGAAACAGAGTTCTATACTCTGTTTCTTTTTAAACTTTATTTTATAATTATATTAAGTTTTTTATTACTTTAATACCTTCTAGGGTTTCATTTTTAATTCCACCTGGAAACTTTTCTTCAGTTTCAAATTCAAACCCTGCCCATCTATATAGCCTAATTGCTTTATAACTCCAAGTCTGAGTTGGTATGTACATATCACAATCTCCTTCAATAGCTATCATAAGTTTAACTCCTTCTGAGATAAGAGCTTTTCCTAATCCTTTTCCTTGATATTCAGGCTTCACAGCAACCCACTCCATAAATGGATGTCTTCTTTCCCCTGTATATCTCCACCAAGCTGTAAATGTAGCAATTTTTTCTCCATTATTATTTTCTATAAATATAGTTCTTCTTTCTAACTCATCTATATAAGGTAAATATTTGTTTTTAAAATATTCTTCTCCATCTTTAGCATTTTCAAATTCCAGTACAGATTTTTCTATTTCTGCCCAAGATTTTTCATCACCTTTTTTAAACTTAACAAATCTAAAACCTTCTGGTAAAGTTTCATCTTTTAATTCTCTTCCCTTTTCTCTTTTTAAAATTATTTTAAAAAATTCTATACTTTTATCTAACATTTAAATCTCCCTCCAGATAAACCATATAACCTATTTAAACTTAATTTTTATCCTTATAGCTACTAGACTACAAATAATTTATTATAAATTTCTATATTTAATTTTATCATTAAACTTATATTAATATTACACTACTTTTTCATTCTTTATATCTAGATATTAATTGATCCAAAGAAAATAATAATTTAATTAAGTAAATACCTTTTCAACTTAGTATTTATATATTCACAGAAATCCCTATTAATTTGTAGATATTAATTATAACATTATTTAACTCACTCATAAAAAAGTATGACATATTCTTAATATTGAAACCACTATATATAAAAATTACAATTATGGTGGTTCTTCACTTTATTCTACAATATCTTATAATAGTATATGTAGTTAAGTTTTTAATAAAAATATGGTGATTTATATGTAATACTTTATATGAGCATAATAATTTAGCTACAACTTATTAATTTAATGATTTAAGTTGAAATTAATTAAATCAAAGTAATAAAAGCTGTAATTAATTTGAGGTGTTTTAAAATGGATATATGTGTTAGACCTGTATGGGCTGAAATAGATTTAGATATAATAGCAAATAATATGAAAGAAATAAGAAACCTAGTTGGTGAAAAGGAAATAATAGCCGTTGTTAAGGCTAATGCTTATGGTCATGGAGCTTTAGACATAGCTTCCACTCTTTTAGAAAATGGTGCTTCTAGATTGGCAGTAGCTATAATCACAGAGGCTGATGAACTTAGGGATGCTGGAATAACTGCACCTATTATGATTTTAGGTTATACTCCTATAAATTTCGCTGAAAATTTAATCAATAATGAAATTGAACAAACAGTTTATGATGTGGAATATGCTAAGGAATTATCTGACTTTGCCTTAAAGCTTGGCAAAAAAGCTAAAATACACATTGCAATAGATACAGGAATGGGTAGAATAGGTTTCCTTCCAAATGAAGAGGGATTAAATAAAGTTTTAGAAATCTGCTCTTTACCTGGAGTTGAGGTAGTAGGCTTATTTACTCACTTCTCAACATCAGATGAAAAAGATAAAACTTATACTTATGAACAATTTTCAAAATTAACTGCTTTTAATAAAGCTTTAGAAGACAATGGAATACACATTCCTTTAAAACATGCTTCTAATAGTGGGGCTATTATGGATTTACCAGAAACTTATTTAGACGGAGTTAGATGTGGAATTATTTCTTATGGATACTATCCATCTGAAGAAGTAAAAAAAGAAAACTTAAAACTTAAACCAGCACTTACATTAAAAACTAATGTAGCCTTTGTTAAAGAGTTAGATGAAGATATGTATGTAAGCTACGGAAGAACTTATAAAACTGAAAAGAAAAGTAAAATTGCCACTCTTCCAATAGGATATGCTGATGGCTACTCAAGGCTTCTTAGTGGAAAAGCCAAAGTTATAATAAAGGGTCAATTTGCTAATGTTATAGGAAGAGTTTGTATGGATCAATGTATGATTGATGTAACTCATATAGAAGATGTTAAAATTGGTGATGAAGTAATTCTTTTAGGGGAAGAAAATGGATTAAAATTTGATGCTAATGATATGGCTGAAATTATGGGAACAATAAACTACGAAATACTTTGTATGATTAGCCACAGAGTTCCTAGAATATATAAAAAGAATAATGAAATAGTTAAGGTAAGAAACTATATTTAATAAAAATAGGAGTGTATTAAAAGTTATTTTAATACACTCTCTTATTTAGTCATTAAAATTTAAATAAACCCTAACCTAATTTAATCATAATTATTTATAGCAATAATTTTTATTTTGTTTTTTCCTTATCATTTAACACTATTATAAGTCCTAAAATAGCAAACATCACACTAGTGGATGTAACAAAACCATCTGCAGATATCCATGACATAAATGAAGCTAAAAAAACATATATTTCTGAAAAAATTAATCCTAAAATTGGACTTAATAAAATTATAATATACCCCATTAATCCTCTCCTATAATTAAACCTATTTTTCTAAAAATCTATTATTAAACAAGTTTTTTCTTTTTATTATATCTTTAAAATAATTAATTTCTGTTTAAATAAACCTCCCCTATTATATATATGCTCCCTTAAAAAATAAAATTCTAATAAAAAAACAAAAGAAGCTGTATAAATATAGTTAAATAAATTAAACTTAATTGTACTTAGCTTTTTAATACAGCTTCTTTTCATATAAAAAATATAATTATTTAATTTTTATTTTATCTTTCAGTTCTTAAAGTTATGGATTTTTTTGAAGAAATCTCTCCATTATTATATTTTGCTGCAATTTTAAAGTTATATATAGTATGTCTATTTAATCCTTTAAATTTATAGGTAGTCTCATCTTTTCCTAATTCAGCTACTTTTTTACCATCTTTATATAGTACGTATCCTTCTAATCCAAATGAATTTTCAGGTGCGCTCCACTGAACAGTTACATTTTTCTTTGAAATATTAGTTGCTTTAAAATCTCTAACTGGGCTTACTATAACTTCTGAGGAATCAATAGCTTTTAAAGCTTCTTCTATTACAATCTTTAATTCACCTAAAACTTTATCCACATCTACTTTTAATGAATTTTCATCATTTTTAACTCTTTCAGCCTCTAAAATAGCATCTTCTAACTTTATTTTTATTCCTTCAAGATGATCAAATCCTTTAAGTTTTTCTAAAACATCATATGCTCTTTCTATCTCAGAATTTAATTCATCTTTATTAGGAACTTTTGAAAGTTCAAATTTAGCTTCTGCTTCAGTTAAATCAGAAATAGCCTTATTTATATCCTCTTCATTTGCACCTTCATTGTTTAATACTTCCTTAGCTTTATCTAAAGCTTTTCTAAGTTCTTCTATAGCATTAGGAATATATACTCCTTCTGCATTTTCTAATTTACTTTCTATTGAAGATATTATCTCTTCTAATTGTGTTTTATCAATTACATTAACTGATTCAACGAAAGTATCTATAGCTTCTTTTAAAGTCTTTGTTATATTTCTAATCTCTTCTAAGCTTGTAGAACTTTCAAAACCTTCCTCAGCAATTCTTATAGCTTCATTTAAAGCATCTACAGCTTCCTTAGGATACTGTCCATTTCCATTTCCCACTACTGCATTTTCTACTTTTTCCTTAGCTAAAAGTACCATTGATTTATATGCAGTTTCAGCACTTACAGCATCATAGTATGAATCTAATGTATTTTTTAACTCATCATAAGCTATGTCTATTTCACTTTGTGAAACTTGCTTTTTATTGTAAACTTCTTTAGCCTCATTCTTTTCTAACTTTAGCTTTTGAATTTCTGCATTTACTATAGCTTTTTCATTATAGTTCATGCTATTCATAAGACTTGGTAATATTTTATTTAGTAAAATATCAACATCACTTATTAAAGCTGCAAGTTTAGTTCTGTTTATTTGAACAAATCCCTTATAGAATTCATTTAAAGCTGATTTTAAAGTGCTCATAACTTCATTAGCCTCTTTTGAATTTATATCATTTCCTAAAGCTAATTTTGCCTCATCTATAGCATTTCCAAGGGATTCCTTAGCCTCTTCAGTATAATTTCCAGCCATATCCCCAATTACTGCACTATTATATATATCTTCAACTACTCTTATATAAGAAGCTAAACTTGAAGTAGAATCTCCTTTATAAATTTTAATTTCTCCAATTTTAACATTCTCACTATTAAAATTAAATCTTACAAATCTTCCTATTTTGCCTGACTTTAATATATTAGAATATACAGCTTTATTCTCTTTATTTTTACTCTCATCAACTAAACTCATCCATTCTGTTCCATCATTAGAAATCTCTATAGAGTATTTTAATGGAGAATTTCCTTTGCTTACTATATCTATTGCGGATATATCCTTTTCCTTACTTAAATCAAAAGTTACAGACTTTTCCTCTTCTTGTTCTGGAACCCAAAGAGTATTTTCATTTCCATCTCTTAAATTATTTGCTTCAGAATTATTTGAAGTTACCTCAACCTTAGTCTCATCTTTCATAGCTAGGTTTTCTGGAATTGCAAATACATTTAATTCAGCAGCTGAAGCAAATCCTCCAACCCCTTCTAAAGCTACAAGTTTAACATGGGTTGCCTTTGTACTATTGAATTTTAATGTTTTTAAACTTCCACTATCATCCCAATTTCCTTCAGATATTTTTCTAAAATCATTTCCATCCTCACTTACATAAAGCTCATATTTAGTTATATTTCCATTTTTAGCACCACTTCTTGGTAAGTAAGTAAACTTATTAATTTCGTAACTTCCTCCAAGTTCTAAAGTAATACTTTGTGGTAACTCTTCTACAGGATTATATTTTGTATGCCATATAGTATTTTCCTTTCCATCAATAGCAAACTTAGCTAAGCCTTCATTTCCTACATCAGGATGCTCTGATGTTGCTGTAGCTTTCATATTTCCTTGTGGTAATGCTATGGAAGCTTGCTCAACTTTATTTATAGCCTCTTTGCTCATAGCTTTAATTTCTGCAATAGCTGCCCACGCTAAAGGATATTGTCCACCATCAGCTTTTCCTGTAATAGTAGCATGTATTTTACTTATTTCTTTTTTTACAGGAATATTATATGACTTTTTATTATCCTCTGTATTAGAAGTCATATCCAATACTGTTTCTCTATTTCCACTCTCATCTTCAACTTCCACTTTAAATTGGAATCTAAATCCTTCCTTTTCAAAATGAAGTTCTAAGAAGTCTACAAAACTATTTCCTTCTAAGTCAATTGTGGCATTAGCTGGAATAGCTCCATTATCACTTATCCAAAGGGAACTTAAATCTCCGTCTGTAATATTAGATAAAGGATTTCCACTTTGAGAATTAGAACCACTTACATTTTTATTCTCTGCTATATTTACATAATTAGCTGGTTTTTCTTTTGACATGGCCTTTACTTCTGCAATAGCTGCCCAAGCCCCTGGATGTTGTCCACCTTCTGCTTTCCCTGTCATAGTAACATGAACTTTATTTATTTCTTTTCCTACAGGTATTTTATATGATTTTTCATTATCTTCTTTATTTGAAGTCATATCTAATACAGTTTCTTTATGTCCATTTGCATCTTCTACTTCTACTTTAAATTGAAATCTAAGTCCTGGCTTTTCAAAGTGAAGCTCTAAGAACTCAACATTTTCTGTTCCTTGTAAATCAATAGATGTAGTTGCTGGAGTTTGTCCATTATTACTAACCCAAAGAGAATTTAAATCTCCATCTGTAATATTAGCTAGTGGCTTTCCATTTTCAGCCTCTGCTCCAGTAACTGGTTTTCCTAAAGCAACGTTAGTATACTCATCTTCCTTTTCTTTTCCTCCATATACCATTATTTCTGCTAATTCTGGTATTTTATATGATGGACTTAATTCTAGATTCACCCCAGTTAGTGAAACCTTAACCTTTTGAGCCTTTCCAGTAAAATCAACCTTTTCAATGACTCCCTTACTAGAATAATCCTCAGATTTATCTGATACTATTTTCCACTGTCCACTTTCATCCATAACTTCTACTTTGTATGCTACAGCCCTATCACCAGCCTGATTTCTAAAAGCAAATTCTATTCCATCTACACTTTTAACCCCTTGTAAATCTACAGTTACACTTGCAGGATATCCCTCTCTATCAGCAACCCACATAGTTCCTGTATTTCCATCTGTAATGTTACTTAAAGGATTGGCTTCAGTTTCTCCATGAGTTTCACTAGTTACAGGCTTTCCTAAAGCAATATTAACTCTTTCAACTGATTCATTTCCACCTAATATTTTATCCATATTAGTTACTGAATAACTTTCCATGGCTATCTTAGCAAGTTCTCCTAAGTTTTCATTAGAAGCTTCTGTAGGATAAAGCTTATCTGTATCACTCTTCTTGTTTACCCAGTCATACTCCATCTTAAACCAATCTATATTAGGTGCTTTAGCTCCTCCATCTAATTCAGTTTGTAATCCATTTATCCATTTTTCCCATCTAGCATAATAATAATCCTCAGTTAATCCTGACCATTGTCTATTAGAATAATCTTTAAGACCACCACCGTCAGCATTATTTCTTGAACCCCAAGTTGTTACTAAAGCTCTAGCATTAAACTCAAATAAGTCCTTAGTCCAATCATCAGCGTCCTTAAGCATAGTTCTAGCATCTTCAATCCAATTTCCTATTAAAAACTCTGGTCTAGTTGATAATACTCTCTCTTGAAGCTTTATAAGTTCTAAAAACTTTCCTGAAACAAATTTAAATTTCTCTCCATTTCCATTATTATAAGCATTACACATAACCTCATAATATTCTTGAGCTGAGTTAGCTAATAATTGTTTTAATATATCAGCAAAGTCATAAAGGAATGCATCACTATCTTTGAATTCATCATAGTTCTTTGCAAATATTTCAATAGCTTTTTCAAATTCACTCTTATCATAAACTATTTTTGAATGTCCCCAAGTTGAAGCACTTTTTATTCCAAAGCCTGGTCTTGCATTTATAATAGACTCAGCAGCACCTTGGTAATAATCATTTCTCTTTTTGTAAGCAGTGTCTAATATAATATTCCAAGCCTCTAAAATCTCTTTATTAGTCTTCCCATATCTTCTTTCAATATAATCTTCAGTCCATGTTCTAAAGTTTATTTGATCTCTAGTCCAAGCCATATCAAATAAAAGTTCATACGCTAAAGGATTTGTATTTATAGCCTCTGGTGTAATCCCTATACCAACCATATGCTCTGAATTAGCTAAGGCTTTAGGAATTTCTGTTGCAAGTTTTTCTGGTGCTGCATCCATTCCCATTCTTCCTCCAAAGTTATGAAGCATATTCCAAATCCATGGTAAATCTCTTTCCTCTAATCTATTCCAGTCTGGACTTACCTCTGAGAAAAGATCTAATACCATAGCTTGGTCTTTTTTAGTTAATCCTTCTAACTTATTATTACTAGGATTTCCTTGCCAGTTTTGTATAACCCAAACTGCATCATTATCATGCTCTATCATCTTATTTTGAATTATTTCATATATCTTTCCATTATCTAAATCACCAGTATTTCCTCCCTCATGGAATGGATCTACTCCATAGAAGTTAGTTACATCTCCAAACACTTCTTTTTGCTTTTCATAGAAAACATCTGCAACCTTTTGGAAATAATCTACCTCACCTTCATTTACATATGTTTTAAGCATATCTGGTCTATCAAAGCCACACCATCCCCCTTGAGAAATAGTTTGTGCTTCTGGATTTTTTTCCTTAAAGTCTCTTGGAACCATACCTGAGTATCCTTGAAGAACAGGATTTATTCCAAAACTTTGCATTCTATCATGCATTTTTCTTCCAAGCTCTGCTCTTTGCTCAAACCAATCGTTAGGAAGTGGACCTCCAAATCCAGTCATATTTTGCATATAGAACCAAGCAAAATATGCAGGTCCCGAAATAAATTCTTTAACCTCTTCATCGCTATATCCAAATTCATTTAATGTTCTTCTTAAAACCTCTTCTTGTCCAATTATATCTAATACTAAGTTAACCCCATTCATAGCACACCAATCTAGGAATTCTTCATATTGATCCCAATCCCAGAAAGACATTGTATAAGAATAGGTACAAAAGTTTAGTGCATATCTATGCTCATATGGAGTATCTATAACTACTCTCTCCCCAATAGAAGGCATTGTTTCAGGCATTTTTAAATTAGATCCCATTATTGGATTGTAACTTACATTACAATAATTTTTTAAATAATAGTTAAATCCTGATGCTAAGGAAACACCATTATTACCTTTTATTAAAACCTTTCCATCTCTTGAATCAGAAACCTCAAAAACATCATTTCCATTTAATTGATCTCTTATTTCAAAAATAAACTTGTCCTTAAATTCTTCTCCTATTACTCTACCAACTAAATTCTTTATTTCATTTAAAGTCTTTTCATTGGCATAGGCAATATCACTATTAAACTTTTCATATTCAGTAGCCCAAGGGGTTTCACTAAAATTACTTGTAGCAATTTTCTTAATTTCCGGTAAACTCTCTCCTGTATTTTTACCAAATACATTTATTTCAGCTATATTCACCCTATCACTATTACTATTTTGAACTACATCAATTCTAATCTTTCCTGCCCTTACATTATCAATGGTATGCACATTACCATTACTATCTGATACATTATCATTATTTTTATATGCTATTTTATTAAAGTTTTCTCCATCTTCTGAAGCATATATATTATATTTATACACAGCTTCATCCTTATTAAATATTTCAATTTTTGATAATTCGTAAATTCCACCTAAGTCAACTTCTATCCATTTATAATCATTTGAAGATTCCCAATAGGTAGATAAATCACCATCTATGACTAAATCAGCTGTGTTACCATCAGTGTTTCCCTTTGCAGTTACAGTAATCCCTTCTGTAATCTCAACACCAGTTGATGCCATTACCTTAATTGAAATTGGATTAACTAATCCAAATACAAAAGTACTTGCTAAAACATAAGCCATTTGCTTTTTAAATTTTTTACTAAACAATTTAAAATCCCCTTCACTATAATATATTCAATAAAACTACTTTTTGTTGTGCTTTACTATTATATTAATATGTTTAGTAAATTAAAAAAATGTATGTTATTACAAAAAACTAGATGTTCCTACAAAAAATAACTAAATATTTAATTCTCATCTTAACCAAAATAAACAAAAAATATTTTTAATCCATAGTACTAAGACTTTTTCATAAAAACTAAATTTTTAATCACTACCACTTAATTAAAAGTAATAGCAAAAATTAAAGCTTATAGCTAACTTTAAACTTATTAAAATTAGCTACAAGCCCTAACTATTTAAATTAAAATATTTTATTATTTTTTAATTATTGTGGTCCCATATATGGGTTATTTCTAGTTTTATCTTTTCCAAGTTTTCTTGATTCCTTAGAGTATCCTATTTCATTAGCAGTTTCATTTTTCATTTTCTCTACTTCTTTTTTAGTTTTTTGACTAGTTTTTTTGTTATCTTTGCTGTTTTTATTATTTTTATGAGACAAAGTTAAACACTCCTTTCAAATTAAGTTCTTAATTAGTATTTAACTTTAATAACTCATATATCCTTAAAACAACTTTCCAAAACTGCTTACTATTTCCTAAAAACCACTAACACTTTACTTCCTCAAATTCATAATCCTTAGTTACATCATTTACCCATTTTCCACTAATTACCCTATATACACTGGTAAGAGATTTTAATATTTCATCACATTTTATAACTAAGAATACTAAGGCAACTGGAAGTTCTAAAACAAATGCTACAAAAAATCCACCTGGAATAGCAACAAGCCACATAAAAATAAGATCATTTATCAAGACAAACTTAGCATCTCCACCACCTCTAAGTACACCCATCATAAAATTACTTGCAAGAGATTGAAATACTATTATTCCTGAAGTTACAGTCATTATTTCCATAGCTATTAATTTTGTTGAATAAGATACATTATAGAAATTAACAACAAATGGCTTTATAAGTAAAATCATAAGTCCTGATATACATCCCATGACAACACTGAAAATCCCTATACTATAGGCATATTCTTTTGCTTTTTCTTTTTTACCTTCTCCTATGGTATTTCCTATAATTACTGCTGTAGCATTAGACATACCAAATATAAAAACTGTTACAAATTGATGTGCAACTCCATTTATACTATTAGCAGCTACAACCTCTGTTCCCATTCTACCGACTATTACAGATATCATAGAAGCTCCAATTGCCCAAAGTAATTCATTACATAAAACAGGAGTACATAATCCAACATAGTCTTTTAAAATCTCTTTATCTAGCTTTAATAAATGTTCTATCTTAAGACCAATCTTTCTTTCATATATAAACATAAACACTAAAACTATTGAAAACTCAGTAATTCTAGCACAGACAGTAGCTATGGCAGCTCCTCTTATGCCAAGTTCAGGTGCACCTAAATTTCCAAATATAAAAATCCAGTTTAATATTGAATTTACCACTAAAGAAGCAGTATAAACTATAATTGATATACTAACAGTTTTTACTGAACGAAGCATCATTATTGTACAGTTTGTTATGGAATAGAACAAATATCCTATGCACACAATTCTTAAATAACTTGCTCCAAAATCTATAACAGCCTTATCAGTTGTGAAAATTCCCATAAAGTATTTTGGTAAAAATAATGCTATAAATATGAAAATACCAGTTATTAATAAACATACCCTATACATTATGGCCAAAATCTTATGAATTGTTTTAACATTTCCCTTTCCCCAATACTGAGAAATCATAATATTAGATCCCCCAGCTAGTCCAAACATTAAAATTGTAAGTACAAAAAATAAATTATTAGCTATAGAAACTGCTGATAGTTGAATTTCCCCCAAAGCTCCAACCATCAAAGTATCTACCATACTTACCATAAAGGTTATTAAATTTTGTACTGCTATTGGCAAAGCAATACTAAAAAGTAACCTATAAAATCTTTTGTCTCTAGTTATAATCATAATTAGCCCCCTTACTAAAAATATATTCTTATAAAAGTCAATGTACATTATAGCATTCTGTACTAACTTATAATATATGTTTAAATTTAACAATATATGAATATTAAAGCAATTATATTAATATTTTTATTTTTAAATTAATTTTTAATTTAAAAAAGCCCTAAGTTTTAAACTTAGAGCTTTAAAATCTAAACTAAATTATCATTTGCATAATAATAATTTCCATTTATAACTTCCATGTCTTTTAATTTTTCAGAATCAATATAAGTTCCTGGTATATAAGTATATTCTATTAGTTTGTTTTTCCCTAGCTTGTCAGAATATTTAGTAAAAGCTAGCATGTACACATCATTTATTTCTGAGGTGTATGTTTTTTCTGGTGCGTAAGCATTCATCTCTTTTAAAAAATCGCTTACATCTTGGTATGGAGCTATTAAATAAACTTCATCCCATTCAAAAGCTATATTTTTATTTAAAGAAATTAAGTCTAGCTTTTTATCCTCTTCACCTTCTATAATACTTATAACTTCTTTGTTTAATGACTTATTTTCTCCAACATAGTCATTATGATACAACCCTAGATATACTATAGATATTAAAAATATTATTACTAAAGTTGTAATAGAGATAGCAACCTTTTTCTTCATACAGACCACCTCTCAAAAATAAAATTTCCTTTTAAAAAAGTAAGATATATTTTACTATATCTTACTTTAATTTTACCACATATTACATGGTCATTATATACTTCAAAACAATTTAACATTATAACTACTTTTATAATTAAATTAATAATAATTTTATTTTCTTGCTTTTTGTATTTTAACTTTTTTACCCTTTATAGTAACTTCCTTAAAGCTTTTTAAAACTTTATCACCTTTTCCATTTAATATGTCAACATAAGAAAAGCCATCTTGAACATCTATTATTCCAATATCTTCCCCTGTTAAACCTGGTAAGTTACTAAAACATCCAACAATATCAAAGGCTCTTATTTTCTTTTTCTTTCCGCCATTAACATGTATTTTAACTATATCACCATGAACTTCTTTCTTAGGTTTTTTACTCTCTTTTAATTGAACCTTTTGACTTTCCTTAAATATTTTTCTTCCAGCTTTAACTTCTTCATCAGAAGGAAGACTTGCTTTTCTTATTTCATAGCCAATATATTCTTCAACATTCTCTAAATATTTCTTCTCATAATGATTTACAAAGGTAATAGCCTTTCCTTCTCTTCCTGCTCTACCGGTTCTTCCTATTCTATGAACATAGCTTTCTGTTTCCATTGGAACCTCATAGTTTATAACAAGTTCTATGCTATCTACGTGAATTCCCCTAGCCGCTATATCAGTACAAACTAAAACTTTAAAGTGCTTATCTCTAAAGTTTTCCATAACCTCAATACGCTTCTTTTGCTCCATATCCCCATGAAGCTCATTACAAGTTATTCCCTCATCCTTAAGCATTTTATAAACAGACTTAACCTTATTTCTTGTATTACAAAATACTATAGCACTCTCTGGATGATAAGCATAAAGGCATTTCCATAAAGCTTTCCCCTTATTTTTCTCCTCTATCTCAATTGCACTTTCTTCTATTCTATCTCTATTGAATACTTTTGATTTAACCTCTAAAAGCATAGGATTTCTCATATACTCTTCACATATTTCCTCTATTTCTTTAGAAAATGTAGCAGAAAATAATGCAGTGGTTTTGTTTAATCTTAATTCTCCTAAGATGTCCTTTATTTGATCAATAAATCCCATTGAAAGCATTTTATCAGCTTCATCTATAACTACATAGTTAACTTCACTTAAGTCTAAAGTTCCTCTTTCCATATGATCAAATACTCTTCCTGGAGTTCCTACTACTATATGTACTCTTTGTTTAAGCTCTCTAATTTGCTCATTAAAAGGTTGTTTCCCAAATATAGCCGCACATCTAACCTTTTTTATTCTTCCTATATTAGAAAGTTCATCTTTAACTTGAATTGCCAACTCTCTAGTTGGTGTTAAAACTAGACACTGTACCTTTTTTTCTTCAATATTTATCTTTTCACAAACAGGTATTCCAAAACTTGCAGTTTTACCACTACCAGTTTGAGATTTAACTATTATATCTTCACCCTTTAATAATTTTGGAATAGAAGCTTCCTGAACCTCTGATGGATTTTTATATCCTAAATTATTAAGTGCTTTAATAATATCCTCACTTAAATTTAATTCATTAAATTTCATATATTATGTTTATCTCCTTTTTTAAAACTTTATTAGTCTTCTTATAGTTATACCATATATTCATTTTTTCTACTAATTTTAATTTTTAAAATCCTAAGAAAATAGTATAATACTACATTTTCCCATAAATCATAAAGAGGGAAACAGTTAAAATTCTTAAGATTAAAGAAAATAATATAATAATATTTTTTCTCCTTTATTAACTTATATATTTTAAAATTAAGCTTATTGCATTTAATAAATTTTAACCTGTTAACATGCATTCTTATCTCCAAAAAGTACAAAAAATGTTTTAAAAATTAATTTTATATCTAACCATAGATTTCTATCATGTACGTAC
>OGIZ01000874.1_pt1 | contig 14697 bp, 20 predicted proteins | sample 1571911 | NCBI WGS metagenome assembly OGIZ01 (sample SAMEA2582108, study PRJEB24529) | metagenome | biome: Human gut stool | place: China | collected 2011 | reverse complement strand
AATTTTTTTAAAAAAAAGATATTTATATATATATAGTATAGGTTAAATATAGTTGGAACATTGGAACAAAATTTCTAAAACTATTGATATGTCTAAGTTTACAGGTGTTCCAACCTTTAAACTTATAGTTGGAACATTGGAACATTGGAACACTGTTTTGAAAGTTATTATATTTAAAAAATGGCTTTATATAAGGCTTTATGAGAGTTTATTAAGATTTAATTAAATGTTCCAACCTTATTTTTAACTTGGAACATCAAGTTGGAACACATAAAAATAAATTGATTGAAACAATGAATGTTCTTCGTAGAGCAACGGAGAAGGTTATTAATTGTTGAAAGCAATAGTGCCTAGTGAATGCTCGAAGAGCAGAGGGCTTTGCCCTATAAGCTACCGTGCTCCACATTAGCAACCTTACTTTGTTTCACTCGTAAGAACGCAAATGTTACGCTTGGTCTGTTAAGTATATATTTAATATATATAAAATAATATTTTCTTTATAAATCTAATGTACGAATTTGTATATTATATTACATTAGATAAAGTCACGTAAACGGCATGGTTATGGGAACGGTAAAGAATTTAACTTTTATCTTGAATTTAAAAGGAATTTTAATGTATAATTTTAATATTAAATATAATAAAACATTACATTTAAAAACAGGAGAATTTAATATGGTTAATGCTATTAAAGATATGAAAAAAGTTAAAGCTTTATTAATGTATCTTAAAGGTTCAAGTGATAGAGACTATCTTCTCTGTAAATTCCAACTAAATACAGGTTTAAGAATAAGTGATGTAGTTCCTATAAAGGTACATGATTTAATGTCTAGTAAAAGAAGATTTAAAGAACATCTAGCTATCAATGAGGTTAAGACTGGTAAATTTAAGCTTATAAAGTTAAATGATGAACTTAAAGACACTTTAAAAGAATATATTGTTAAGTATGATTTGAAAGATGATGATTTTCTTTTTAAATCTAAAAAGTTTGATACAAATGGTAGACAGAGACACATAACTGTTACACAGGCTTATAGAGTCTTAAAAGAAGCTGCTGTTGCTGTTGGAATTGATGATTTTGGTACGCACAGTTTAAGAAAAACATGGGGCTATTTCAGCTACAAAGCATCAAAACATAATATAGGATTACTAATGGATATGTTCAATCATTCAGCTCCAAGTATAACGCTTAAGTATATTGGTATTGACCAAGATGCACGAGATGAAATGTATTCATATGTACAATTTTAGCAAGTTTTTACTTGCTAATTATTTTAAATATATATATAATGTTATTATATATAGTAACAAAATAGAGGTGAGATTTTGAAATACTACAATGTTAAAACTAAAGAAATTAGGGAGTTTACTCAAGAAGAGCTAGAATCTGAAAACCATCATAATCAATGGATTGAGCATGATATTATTCTAAACAAGATAGTTATAGTATCTATCAATGATTATAAAGTTTTTCCTAAGGATGAATTGGGTCTGAATAAAAGAAAGATACTACCTTTGCTCAAGTATTTTAAACCAGTAAATAAGGAAAGTGCATTTAAAATCGCAAAGTATTATAAGATATGTCCTTATTGTTTAGCGAAATTAGAGGATGAAAACAATATTCTTATAATAGATTGTAGAGAAAACTTCTCTAATATAAAAAAGATGCAATTAGATGTTTATAATGAAGTGTTTTGCTGCAACAATACATATCTTATTCCATTTCCAAAAACCAAAAGTACCAAAGCAAGAGCTGATTTCATAAGAGATGAGTTAGAGCAAGGTAAGACAGTTATTTTAAATTATTCAATTAAATCTTTGCATGTTGAGGTGTTAATTAATTTAGCTGATATTTTAGAGTTAAACTTAAAAAATGATTATGAGATTATGAGTAAAATATTTAATGATAATCTTTGTTTAGCGATAAAGCATAATGGAAATGTAGAGTATGAAACAGCTATGTTAGACAAATTAAAACGAAAAATATTATTTTATTTAAAAAAATAGGAGGTAACTTACATGAGAACATTTCATCCATCAAAAATAAGAGATATTGTTCAGTATACAGGAAGGATATATAGTGACGACTATGTTAGAGATAATAAATTAGAGGACGATTTTTGTTATACGATAAATGATGTTGCTAATATGTTGGATTTAGCCATAGGAACAGTTCAGACTTTTATTGTTCCACGATTAGATGTTGCTGTTGCTGGAGAATATATTAGGGAGTATATGAAAAGACCACAATTAAAAAGAACTATAAGTAAGAGTAGTCTAACTGATTTTATCGGTTGGTATGTTGATGAGGTTAGTTATGATTGTGATACATACGCTATTAGTAGGATTGACCCAGATACAGATTTTGAAGAAGATGAGGTTTCCTTAGAACATAAATTAATATTTGAGATTCATGAAATCTTGGGAAATGCTAAAAGAATTCAACCTTTCTTAAATTTTTCTTCGAATTACCTAGAGCAACAACATTTTGTAGATTATGAATTTAGTCAAGAAGAACAACAAATACGAACAAATGAAGCTGTTAAAAGTATATTAGATAATAATATTTTAAGTTTTAGTCAACTCAAAAAAGAACTTAAAAAGAGACATAATCAACAGGTATACAGATGGTTAGATAAAAATGCTCATACAAAATTAATATTGAAATCTTTAGACACATCTGGAGCTCAAAAGAGAGATAATGTTAGGTATATCCTTAAGCCAAACATAAATGTACTTGATGGAAATATCGTTGAAACCGTAGATTTAACACATGGTAAACCATACTTTTTAAATGTATTTGAAAAAACTAAAGCATCTCTTCAAAATCTTGAATCAGATGAATCATTATATGTATTGGTTTTATATACAATACTTGAAAATGTAAATGCTATTCTTCCTAAATTCGAAAAATGGGAAGCTGAACAAAAAGCAAAAAAAGAAAAGAAAAAAGAAGAAAATTAACTAACGGTTTTACTTTAATCCCCTCCCCCACTACTTTATACTTAAAGTAGTGGCTGTCCTAAGGACTGCCAAAAAGGAGGGTTCGTATGGCGAGTGATTACGTAAAAAATGAAATTAGAGCCAATTATACAACCGAAGATTTAGACTCTCTTTCTAGGAGATTGGGATTAAAAAAAGATACTGTACGAAAAATTGCCAATAGAATGGGATTGACTAGGAGAAAAATTATATCTAATGCAATAATTGATGGCACAAAGAAATGTTGTATATGTGGAGAATGGTTTCCATTGTCCCACTTTACAAGAGACCCTGGTGCCCCGAATCAATTGGACTATAGATGTAAAAAATGTAAATATGCACCTAAAAAAATTTGTCCTGAAGTCTGCCAAAAAGACACTTCTTCTCGTCCTGAAGTCTGCCAAAAACATGATATGGCTTTTGGGGTGAAAAAGACTAGAAATCCTATTATAATGTTTGTGGACGAGCATGGGAACTATGTTGTAGGTAAAAGGTGTAAAGGATGTGGCAAAAATAAGCCTGTAACAGCATTTAATAAACTTCATAAATCTGACCCAGATGATACAACTCGAAGAAAAAATATTTGCAAGCAATGTATAAAAGATAAATATCGGGGGATAATATAGATGGGGTCTGTTTATTTTTACTAAAGGAAATTTTAGCTACAATTACAATATTAATTATAAATTAATCGAAATACATGAGGTAGGATATATGAATAAAATAAGGAACTTTACTTAGAATTAATGAAACCATTTTATAATTGTAAAATAATTGAATACTTTGTATAATATAATTAAGTTCACAATTGTTATATAATGTGAAGTGAAGATATTATTAATATTATATATAAATAGAAATTTCTAGAGGTGATAAAGTGATTGGAATAAATGATGCTTGTGAAATATTGAGTTGGGCATATAATAATAATATAGAAATATGGTTAGATGGTGGTTGGGGTGTAGATGCTTTACTTGGAAAAGAAACACGTCAGCATAATGACATTGATTTATTTGTAGAAGAAAAAAACTATAATAAATTTATTGAAATAATTAAAAATAAAGGATTTAATGAAATTGTAGTGGAGTATACAAGTGAAGTGCATACTATTTGGTCTGATAATAAATTACGAATTATTGATTTACACATGTTTAAAGATAACTGTGATGGAACCATATGTTATGAAGGCGAAGTTTTTCAAAAAAATATATTCGATGGTGTTGGAAAAATAGGGAATATTATGGTTTCTTGTATAAATGCTAAAAATCAAGTCTTATTTCACTTAGGGTATGAATTTGGAGAAAGTGATATTCATGATGTAAAATTATTATGTAAAGAATTTAACATTCCGATACCTAAAGAATATGAAAATTTTTAAATTAGCGATAAATTATAATCTGTAGATTTAATAATATTACTATATCACGAAGAATTTATAATAAGTCATAAAAACAACCACATCTTATAATTCAATGTATTGAAAAGTCTAAGGCGTGGTTGTTTTTATGTCATATCTATCACGAAGATAGCTAACATAGCCAAGTTTTACAGAAAATAGTGATTACGATTTTATTAGCAATGAAAGTGTTTTTATGAAATTTTTTAATGAGAATGATGATGTGTTTTGGCAGCTAATAAATTAAATATAAAAAGAAGACATCTGCATTATAAAGATGTTTTCTTTTTATATTATATATATAAAGTTATTATATATAGTAACATTATATATTGTATTAAAGCATAATTATATTGATAATAAATATTAATTATACTTTATATTTGTAATAATTATTTATTATTTGATATAAGGCGTATTTATTTAATAAATATGTTTTTTTTATTCCTAATTTAAAAATTCTCATATATAATTTATTAAGAAATAGAGGTCCAACTCTATTTTGGGTTAAGATGTTAGTATCATCTTGACCTGATGTTCAAAGTGAGAGCTTAAGAATGTCAGTTTGTAGTTATAGGAATATGGTACAAACAGATTGCAGATTACAGACAGCATCTGCAATTAATGTATAAGACGAGTCTATAGTAAGTTGAATGCATGGAAATAAAAGCACTAATGTGCTTTTATTTTTTTATTAAATTTATATAGAAACAGGGTATTTTAATGTATAATGTTAAAACTTAAATTGGAGGAATTTCTGATGACAATTATTATTAATACTAACGAAATGAATGCTCTTCGATATATAACAAAACCATCATCTTATCAAAGATTATATTCTAAGTTAGGTGAGATAAACAGTATGGATGGGAAGTTAAATGAGTATTTAGGAAAAAAGAATTACACAATGGTCGATGAAATATATGATAAGAAGGGTGTTATTAAGCAAAGTATTGTGAAAAATCAACTTACTTTATTAAGATTATATCAACATCTAATAACATCTAAAAAAAATAATGACAATGAATATATATTAACCATTCAAGATGCTTTAGTACCTTTATTGATAGAAACTATTAGTAGAGCTACTGAAAGAATACAAATAGCTAAGGAAAGAAATTATGCAACCAAATATGAAGCGTCAATTCAAGTATTGTTTGATTCAATTTTAACCAAAATAGAGAACAACACTGAAGGATATAAAATTTATATGGCAAGCAAAGAGCTTTCTGCTATTAAAAATATAATAGATTTCAATGATTATCTTAAAGAGGAGAAGAAGTAATGAGCATATTTAGTAGAGACAAAACTTATAATTTAGAATTAAATAAAAATGAATCTTCGGTTATATATGCGTTTTTAACTGTAAATTCTTACGATAGGCTTTATGATACATATAGAGAATATAAAAAGAATATAGAAGATGAGGATATTGGAAGAAAAGGGTCTAGGGAACAGTTACATTATCGAGACAGTTTAAATCGAATGAAAGAAGAAGATAGAATTGTAGATATTATAATGATGAATCAATTGGCGTTGGGATTATTATTAGAACATTATGTTAGATGTTGTGCAGGACACAAGGAAAATGAAACTAAGATTTTTAAATTAAATAGCATTTTAATATATGAATTGTATGTGACGATATGCGAAAGGATAATAGCTGAAAGTAAAGACTATAATGCAAAAAAATCAGGTCAGGAGATAGTTAAGCAAGAAGAATTAGAAAGTATTATTTTTAAAGTAAATGTATTAAAAAATATAAATAAAAAATTATTTAAAATAATAGGATTAAAAGATTTGGATGTAATGGAGAATGAATACAAGAAAATAAGTGTAGAAGACCATCTAAGTTACTGTTTACAAGAGTTCTAATACTCTTGTTTTTTTACTGTATATTTGATTAATTTAAAAATATATGATAAATAGATGTATAATATAGTATGTATTATTGCGATAATGTAGCATATGGATTTGCTACTAGCGTTGTATGAGAAGGACTTCATGCAATTATTTGGGCGAAGGACTGTCCCTAATTATGAAAATATAAAATAACGGAAACTGCATCCTTACCAAAAGAGCAGCTCTATCTATAGGAGAAATTAATTATAGAACTTAACCAAGTTTACTACAGAAGTAGTTGCACCAAAAATACAAGGTATTTGAGAGTGTAACCGACTCTCGACAGTAAACACAAACTGTAATTGTGTATATTAAATTTAATGGAGGAATTAAAGATGAAATGGATTTTTAAAAGCAAATTATTTAAACCAATTTATTATCAAAAACTCGGATTGAATATATCCGAAAATTATCCTTAGCAGTTCAAGAAGTCGTAAGATTGAGAGTTGCGAAAAAGCATGTAATCATGCAGTCCCTTGGCAAACTTTTCTCATTCGTGAGGGTTCGATAAACCAAGTAAGACTTAAAAGACAAATGCCTATTCTTAGTATTAGCAGAAGCGAAATACATAAAGAGCAATAGCTCCTAAATAAGAAGAAGCAAGATTCAGTTTCCTTCGGGAATAACCGCAATAGCGGAACAGCGAATCAGTCACTCATTGAGCAATTTTGAATTTAATTTTTATGTTGAATTTAAGATGGTATTTAGGATTAGGTCCGTCGAAATTGCTTTAGCAATTTCAATAAGAAAAGTTCAAGTCTACGCAGAATTTTGATGTAACACCATAGGGTCGTTTATGTCGAGTTCTATTTAATTTATTAAAGAGAAGTAGACATAAACGACCCCCGCTGAGCAGCATTATACCGTCATCTAGGCAACGTAAAAAAAGGTGTAGCAAATATAGCACCCTAAAAACAACCTAGGGGAACTACGCTCATTTTAGGTTTTAATTGATTGAAAATTGCATTTTGTGGTCACGATTAGTGGCGATAAAATGGAGTTTTCAACTCCGAATTTCGTTAGAAATTCCAGATTGCATTAGCAATCTGCAAGTCACAAAATTTACAAATTCAGGAGAAATTTTATGTTTAATAAAAAACAATTAATGAATGAATATCTAAGTAAATTTCCTGAGATTGAATCAAAAAATTGGAATTATGAAAAAGTGAAAAATCAAATGAGCAGAGAAGTAATTAAGATATTTTTTAGTACAAATTATAAATCTACAAGTGCTCGAATGAGATACCTGAGAGCGACGTTAAATTTTATAGATTATATAGCTTTAAACACTAAAGTAAAACATCTTTCTAATATAAAATATTACCATATAAAAGAGTATATTTTACATTTATTAAATAAAAGAAAAAGTAATGGGGAAAAATTAAAGGAAAATTATATAAATACAGAGATAAATGGTGTTTTACACTACTTTAATCTCGTGAAAATCAACAATCCTAAGTTAAAAAAAGGAGCTGCATATTTGATACAGGAGGTGAAGCGAGAAAATGCAATCTAGTGATAAATATATATTAGATGAAGATTTTTTCAAAGAGCAATATAAGGAAGCTGCTGCTGATATAAGAGTTAGAAAAAATTTAACAGTTAATGAAGGTTGCGAGGGACGTTTTGAAAATCTTTGGAATCAAGCATTTAAGCAAATAGTTGAATCTGGATGGGATGTTACTGGCAGAGATAAAAAGGCAAATCAATATATTCAAGGAACAAAAGCTTTTGTAACTTATTTAGCAAATGACACTAAGATTACTAAATTAAAAAACTACAAAAATAGTGACGTTATAGAGTTCGAGCGAACTTTAATCGATAATAACTATAGTGTTAACACGATAAAACCTTATATGTCAGGTGTACAGGCATTTCATGGGGATTTTCTCAAGGCTGGTGGCACTAAGAATAAAATACAGGACGCATCTACAATTCACGATAGATGTGAATTACCTAAACGACAAAATGGAGTTCTCGATAGAGCTTGAACTGATAGAGAATATGAGGAATTTTTAAGAAAAGCAAAAGAAGATGGACGAAACGACGTGTACTATGGCTTTAAAATGGGAGATGAATTTGGAGTTAGGATTCAGAGCATAGGTAGATTAACCTTAAAACAAGTAAATAAAGCATTAAAAGATGGCTATTTGAGGGTTAAGGAGAAGGGTGGTAAATGGCGTAATATCCCAATAGAAAACGATAAAATGAAACAAACACTATTGGATTTACAGATAATAGCTAAAACTGAAGGGTTGAAAGTTAAGGACCATATATTTAGGGATTCTGAATTCTTCTCTGAAAACAAAAAGACACAAGGGGATAATAGTCACGATAAAACTGTAAAATCAATTCAAAATTATATTTGCAATACTAGAGGTGATATTCAAGATTCTGATAGAAAAAATATATCAGAATATGCTGCTTCTAAAGAAAAAAGAATTGTTGAAAAGACTGAATTATCATTTCATGGACTTAGATATAGATATGCACAGCGTCAGATGGATAAGTTTTTAAGGCTAGGATATTCATATGGACAGGCTTTAGGAGCCACATCGCATCTAGTGGGTCACGAGAGAGGTCAAATTAGCAGAATCTACCTTTGCCAAAAGAATGCTAATAATGAAGTTCAAATGGCAGTTTAAAATAAGGAATATATCCAATATATAATCAATATGTACTCTATGTATATTAATTATATATTAGATATATATTCCTTATATATGGATTATATATTAGAACTACAGTTGTGGTTCTTTTTTTTGTTAACCTGTGTTAACCGTGTTAACCAACGGTTTATTTGAGTTAACCAATGTTAACTACTATATATAATGTTACTATATATAATAACTATATAAATTATTTTAAATATTCAAGGTTAAAAATTCAAAAATAAAGGAAAAGAAGGTATAATAAAGAAAGTAGAAGATGAGGTGTTTATATGAAAAAAAATAATTTTAAAACAGAAATCCTACATTTAGAAATCCCGTTTTTTGAATGGATTGATGGGGATATGGAGTTGATGAATGAACTATATGAAAATTATATCGATAAAGGTGAGAATATCGAGCGTATTAAAAGATTTATTATAACTGACTATTTAACTCAGTTGAATAATGATGAACTTGCTAAAATGTTTATTAACTTTAAGTCGAGAAAAACCATGGAGCAAGAAGAAGAGAGAAGGAGACAAAAAGAAATAGAAGAAGCTTACGAATCTAAAATACCAGATGATGATATGCCATTTTAAAAGCAAAAAAAAGAACCTTTAAAGGTTCTTTTTTAAGGATATAATATGCCCAAATTACTTCTTCATGTTGCCACTTGCTAGTTAGCTTCGTGAACTACACTTGAAGTATATGCAAGTAATGTATTGAAATATACCTTTTTGAATAAATAAATAATATTTTCATACAAAATACTTATTAAGGTGATAATAGATAATAAATATTTTGCATAAATGTAATAATTATTTAAAAAATTCCTTTAATGCTTCTTCTAGTAATTTGTTGAAAATTTCACTCTTAGGAACATCAGTAGCTTTGCTTATTCTGGTCATAGCCTTATCCATTTGTTTAGGAATATTAAAAGATGTCACTTTTGTTTTTTCTTTCTTTTCAATTTGTACGCTAAAATTTTTACCATCAAAAACTCTTTCTAACAAATCGTTAACAACTTCGTTAGGTTTCATATTATTATCATCTGCAAGAGCATCAATTTTTGATTTAACTGTTTCTTTTATTGTTACCCCTATTTTAGTTATCTCTGGCTTTGATGGAGTATTTTCATCTCTAAGTTTTTTAGTAGGAGCACCTTTTTTAGGGGATTTAATTTTATCAGTCTCAACTAATTGTTCTATATTAGTTAGTTCGCTAACAGTCTCTTGCGTTTGTTCTTCTAATACAATTACTTCTACTGGTTCTGCTACTTTAGAACAATCATTGTTTGATATTGTAGTAAAAGTTCCATCATCATTGATTTTTTCAGTCAATTCAATACCTGCTGAAGACAATTTATCTTCAGCATTTTTAATTTGAGTAATTAATTTCTCAACTATCTTTTCTTCGGCAGTTTTACCTGCGTTTAAGTAATTATTTAATTTTTGTATATTAGCAGCTCTTTTATCTGTTAGAGCTTTTAAATCTGCATTATTCATATATTTTCCTCCAATTAAATTAATTCTTCATCGATTTTGTTTAATATCGTCTTTGTAAGATTTATTATCTCTATCTTACCTTTATCATCTGTATAGTTTATAGCTGTCTTGCCTTCCTCAAAAGACTTACTATAAAGACTTAACATAGATATGTAATCATTTAAGAAATCATCTTCTAATAGTTCCTTAAGATGTTTTTTCACAGCAATGTTACTTACTTTTTGTCTATTATCAACCTTACTTAAAAATACATAATGTAATAGAGCATTATCTCTCTTTTTGTTAACTTTCGCAACTTGCCCTAAAAGGTTTCTTAGACCAACTTGGCTAAACATTTGTGTCTCCAAAGGACTTAACACTACATCGGCTGCAAATAGAGCGTTATAGACATTTCTATCTCTTGTTGGAGCACAATCGATGATGATAAAATCATAATCATCTTCCATCGATGTAAGTTTTTCTTTCATTATTCTAGTATTATCAACGTAGCTAGCAATAGCATCAGGTGTATCTGAATGGTCATCTGTAGAGCAGATAACATCTATATTATCAAATAAGCTTTTAGATACACATTCTCTTGCAGTAACATCTTCATCAACCATCATATCAAAGATAGTATTATCGAATTTATCTGCAATCTCATCTTCCGTTAAGCCTGTAAGTACCATAGAAGCATTTGCCTGACCATCATTGTCAATTACGCAAACCTTGTATTGAGTACCAAGTACCCCCGATGAAAGTGCATGTGCTAGATTTACAGTGAAAGTTGACTTTCCAACTCCTCCTTTGTTATTGTAAACTGCGATTTTAATAGCTTTTCTTTAGCCGGATTGCGCCTGCCCCGTACTTACCGACGATCTCGTGGGGGATAGTGGTGCCCTTCACGGCAACCTTGTGCATATTCTTCTTAGCAGCAGCCTCGCCCTTGCGAATTGCCTCAGGCACTTCGCCGGACTTGCCGATGCCGTAACCGATGGTGCCCTTGCCGTCGCCCACGACAACCAGAGCGGCAAACTTCATGATGCGGCCGCCCTTGACAGTCTTGGAAACGCGGTTGATGGAGACAACCTTGGTGATCATGCCGTCGTCTTCACGGTTTCTCATAGCCATAATGTGTTTCCTCCTCTCATTACAGCTTCAGGCCGCCCTCACGGGCGCCATCAGCCAGGGCCTTAACACGGCCATGATAAACGTAACCGCCACGGTCGAAAACGACCTCGGTGATGCCCTTTTCCAGAGCCTTTGCTGCGATCTTCTTGCCGATCTCAGCTGCGGCCTCGACGTTGCCGCCGAAACCATTGAAGTCCTTGTCCATAGTGGACGCCGACACCAGAGTAACGCCCTGCTCATCGTCGATGATCTGAGCGTAGATGTGCTTGGCGGAGCGGAAAACATCCAGGCGAGGACGTGCTGCGGTGCCGCTGATCTTGTTGCGAACGCGGCGATGACGACGAAGACGAGCTTCGTTCTTGTCGATCTGCTTAACCATTGTCTTTCACTCCTTACCTTATTTCTTGCCCTTGCCGGCCTTGCCTTCTTTGTGCTTGACGACCTCGCCCTCGTAGCGGATGCCCTTGCCCTTGTAACGCTCAGGCCGCTTCTTGGCGCGGATCTCAGCAGCGTACTGGCCGACCTTCTGCTTATCGATACCGGTAACAGTGAAGTGGTTGGGATCCTGCCACACGATGGTGCAATCCTCCGTATCGGGGATGTTCACCTGATGAGAGAAGCCCAGGTTCATGACCAGGTTGGAGCCCTGCTTCTGGCAGCGCAGGCCGACGCCCACGATCTCCAGCTTCTTCTCGTAGCCGTGGACAACACCGTTCACCATGTTGGCGATGTTGCTGCGGGTCAGGCCGTGCAGGCTGCGGGCCTCGGGTTCGTCATTGGGGCGGGTAACCAAAACCTCATTGCCCTCGACCTTGACGGTCATGAGGGGATGATAGTTGGAATTCAGGCTGCCCTTGGGGCCCTTGACGGTGACGCTGTGTGCTGCCTCATCGACAGTGACAGTAACGCCGGCAGGAATGACGATGGGTTTTCTTCCAATTCTCGACATTGTCTTTTACCCCTTTCTTACCACACAAAGGCCAGGACCTCGCCGCCAACGTGCGCAGCACGAGCAGCCTTATCGGTCATGATGCCCTTAGAGGTGGAAATGATTGCGGTGCCCAGGCCCTTCATGACCTTCGGCATATCCTCGCAGTTGGTGTAGATGCGCAGGCCCGGCTTGGACACGCGGCGCAGACCAGCGATAACGGGCTCGCCGTTCGCCTGGTACTTCAGGGTGACAACGATGGTACCCTGAACGGTGTCGTTCTTCACCTGCATGCCCTTGATGTAGCCCTCGTCAACCAGGATCTGGCAGATAGCCTTCTTCATGTTGGAAGCGGGGATCTCCACAGAAGGGTGTTTGGCAGTGCTAGCGTTGCGGATGCGAGTCAGCAGGTCCGCGATAGGATCAGTAATCTGCATTTGCCACTAACCTCCTTAGATTAGCTCTCATTTGTTTTATAATGATACCGCCCCGAAACATCGTTGCCCCGGGGCGGAATCCGACTTGTTATCCAGCCCTCTGGTCAATTACCAGGAAGCCTTCTTGACGCCCGGGATCTCGCCCTTGTAGGCCAGCTCACGGAAGCACACACGGCACACGCCGTACTTGCGCAGCACGGAGTGGGGGCGGCCGCAGATGCGGCAGCGGGTGTATGCACGGGTAGAGAACTTAGCAGGACGAGACTGCTTGAGCTTCATAGACAGTTTAGCCATTGTAATCTCCTCCTTAGTTATTCTCAGCGAACGGAGCGCCCAGAGCCTTCAGCAGCTCCTTGCCCTCTTCGTCGGTCTTAGCGGTGGTAACGAAGCAGACATCCATGCCGCGGACTGCATCGACCTTCTCGAAGTCGATCTCGGGGAAGATGATCTGCTCCTTGATGCCGCATGCAAAGTTGCCGCGACCGTCAAAACCGTTGCCGTTGATGCCGCGGAAGTCGCGGACACGGGGCAGTGCGATGTTGAAGAAACGATCGACGAACTCGTACATACGCTCACCGCGCAGGGTGACCTTGCAGCCGATGGGAGTGCCCTGGCGCAGCTTGAAGTTAGCGACGCTCTTCTTGGCACGGCAGACGACTGCCTTCTGGCCAGTGATCTGGCCCAGATCCTTCATGACAGCTTCCAGGATCTTCTCGTTGTCTTTAGCTTCGCCGCAGGCAACATTGATGACGACCTTGTCCAGCTTGGGGATCTGCATAACGCTCTTGTAACCGAACTTCTTGTTCAGAGCAGGAGCAATTTCATTGACATACTGTTCTTTCAAACGAGCCATTGTTCCTTACTCCTTTCTTACAGCTCAGCGCCGCACTTCTTGCAGACGCGGACCATCTTACCGTCCTTCTCGACGTGGCCCACGCGCACGGCCTTGCCGCACTTGGGGCAGATGGGCATGACCTTGGATGCGTACATAGCACCCTCAGCCTTGACGATACCGCCCTGCTCGCCCTGACGGCGGGGCTTGACGTGCTTGGTAACCATGTTCTGGCCCTCAACGATGACCTTGTTCTCAGAGGGGCTGACCTGCAGGACCTTACCAGTGTGGCCCTTGTCCTTGCCGCTGATGATCATTACGTTGTCGCCGGTTTTAACATGAAGATTATTCATTTTTAAAACCTCCTTACAGCGATTCCGGAGCCAGGCTCAGGATCTTGGTGTAGCCGGCATCGCGCAGCTCGCGGGCAACGGGTCCAAAGATACGAGTACCCTTGGGGCTCTTGTCGGCCATGACGATAACGGCGGCGTTCTCATCGAAACGGATGTAGGAGCCGTCGTCGCGGCGGACGCCATGCTTGCTGCGCACGATGACAGCCTTGACGACGTCGCCCTTCTTAACGGAGCCGCCGGGGGCTGCCTTCTTGACAGAGCAGACCACGACGTCACCAATGTTTGCGTATCTCTTGCGGGTGCCGCCCAGCACGCGGAAGCACATCAGCTCCTTGGCACCGGTGTTGTCGGCAACTTTGAGATAAGTTTGCATCTGAACCATTTCAGATATCTCCTTTCAAACTGTTCAAAGCAGCGGGCAAAGAAACTTACTTTGCCTTCTCAACGATACGGACCAGGCGCCAGCGCACATCCTTGGAAAGGGGGCGGCACTCCATGATCTCAACACGGTCACCGATGCCGCACTCGTTCTGCTCGTCACGAGCCTTGAACTTTGCGGTACGCTTCAGGATCTTCTTGTACAGGGGGTGCTGCATGCTAT
>OGIZ01000864.1_pt1 | contig 14832 bp, 10 predicted proteins | sample 1571911 | NCBI WGS metagenome assembly OGIZ01 (sample SAMEA2582108, study PRJEB24529) | metagenome | biome: Human gut stool | place: China | collected 2011 | reverse complement strand
TATCGTAGCCGCTGTGTCCATTGCTGTTTTTGGCTCTGTTATGACTCTGTATACAGGCTTTAACCAGATGGATCCAGACAAAATACGTTTGATCTATGCCTTAGGCGGCGCAAAAAAAGAGGTACTTACCAAGGTTCTTCTTCCTGGAAGCCTTCCTCTGTTAATGAGCACTATGAAAGTAAATATCGGTCTCTGTCTGGTCGGTGTGATCATCGGGGAATTTTTAAGCGCCAAAGCAGGACTTGGCTACCTCATCACCTATGCTTCCCAGACCTTTGAGATGACAAAACTGATGAGCGCCCTGATCATGCTCTGCCTGTTGTCCTGTGTGTTGTATCAGGCAGTAGGGATGCTTGAGAAACAATTTTTAAAACAATGACCTGAAAATAAAACAAGATCGCAGCAAAATGACGTTTTAAATGCCGCTTTGCTGCGATCTTTTCCATATGATCTAACTTAATTTTCCAGATAAATTTTTCAGATACTCTTTATTTGCACAGCTTCTTAAATTCATCTGCTACAAACTGTACCTGTGTTCCGATGATAACCTGTACAGAGGTCTTGCTTGGACGCATCACACCTGCAACACCGGCAGATTTGATCACTTTTTCGTTGACCTTTGTATAGTCTTTTACTTCCAGACGAAGTCTTGTAATACAGTTGTCAATGGAAGCCACATTTTCAGGACCGCCAACGCCTTCCAGGACTGTCTTTGCAACAGAAGTATAATCATTGTTTGCTAAAGTTGCCTTTAACTCTTCTGCATCATCATCTTCACGTCCCGGAGTCTTTAAGTTAAACTTGGCAATTGCGAAACGGAATACAACATAGTAAAGAACGCCAACTGCCAGACCTACCGGGATCAGCAGCCATGGATTTTCTGCAAGTGGTGTAAAGGAACTGAGTACCATATCAACAGCACCGCCGGAGAAGGAGAAGCCTGCACGGATCGGCAGGGCAACGGTGATACCTGCTGTAATACCTGCTAACAGAGCATGTACTACATACAGTCCCGGAGCAAGGAACATAAAGGAAAACTCGATTGGTTCTGTAACACCTGTAAAGAAAGAACAGAACGCTGCGGAAGCTAAAAGTCCGTAAACGATTTTCTTCTTACCAGGTTTTGCAGTCTGATACATAGCAATGCAGGCTGCCGGAAGACCGAACATCATAAATGGGAAGAATCCGGTCATGTACATACCAGTCTGTCCGTAAACACCGGTATTGCCCCAGAAATTGCTCAGGTCACTGATTCCTGCAACGTCAAACCAGAATACAGAGTTTAACGCATGGTGCAGGCCAAATGGGATCAGAAGCCGGTTAAAGAATGCATAGATACCTGCTCCAACAGCACCCATTCCGATAAATGCTTCGCCTAATGCTACCAGACCACCGTAAACCAGAGGCCATACTACAAACAGGACTAAAGCTGCAACTATGGAATAAATAGCTGTAAAGATCGCTACTGCTCTCTTGCCGCTGAAAAATGCCAGTGCATCCGGCAGTTTTACAGTCTTATATTTGTTGTAACATGCAGAACCGATAAGACCGGAAAGAATACCAACGAACTGGTTGATGATCTTACCAAATGCAGGCGCTGCCTCATGTCCGGTAATACCGGCAACAGCACCGGGACTTAACAGTGTGGTGATCATATACATAGATACAAGACCTGCCAGACCTGCTGTACCATCTGAGTCATCTGCCATACCTACGGCTACACCTACTGCAAACAGCCAGGACATGTTATCGATCAACGCACCCCCTGCTTTGATCAGGAACAGTCCGATTGAGTAAGCTAAGCCCCCGCAGTAAATCCCTGAACCTCACCTGCCATAGCTGCCGGTGCCAGGATGTATCCGATACCCATAAGGATACCACATACTGGCAGACACGCCACTGGAAGCATCAGTGATTTACCAAGTTTCTGAAAGAACTTCATCATAACTAAAAACCCCTTTCTTTTGTTGCCGTTTTTTTATCCCGGCTTATTTATTTGAACCCTTCTCCTGGTTTCAAATCCCCTTTATATCCATGTTGATGTTCATTACAGAGTAATGATCTCGTCCATGGCTTTTACGGCTTTTCCCGTATGGCATACCATATCCGGGAAATCAGAAACATTGCAGACGATCACCGGTGTTATTACCTCATAACCCGCTGCTTTGATCTGCTCTATATCTGCTGTAATCAGCAGATCCCCTGCCTTTACTGTGTCACCCTGTTTTACATGGGTGATAAAGAACTGCCCCTTTAAATTCACAGTGTCTAAGCCAATGTGAACGATCACATCTGCACCGCTCTCTGTACGGATACTGACCGCATGTCCGGTTTCAAATAATACAGTTACCTCTCCGGATGCAGGCGCTTTAAATTCATTTTCCGAAGGCAGGATGGCTACGCCTTTTCCCAGTATCTCCTGGGCAAATGCAGGATCCGGCACCGCGCATAAAAGTACGGCCTGACAGGCTACAGGTGCAAGGATCTGGCCTTCCTCTTTTTTTCCACCGAATAATTTTTTAATTCCCTGAAACATAATAATTCCCCCTTAAAACAAAAACCAATTTTGAACAAATATCTGTTTCACATAATATCGTTCAAAATTGGTTTTGCGTGTTGCCTTAGAGCAACCAATATTATCAAGAAAATAACGATAGGGCTATAATATCATCATTACCCCTATAAGTCAATGCACTTTCTTTCGGTCTTTGTCTATTTTACCGAAAAATCCTATTTTATTATTGCTTTTTCTGCCTATTTTTTCTGTTTTTCTTCCGCTGTCCTTAAAAGTCCTGCCTGGATCGTGATGCAGGTTGCAATAATCAGGAATAATGGGTAAACAGAGTATGGCAGGATAGCAAACGGGGATATGTTCGCCATTTCAGATGTCATCAGCATACCGCCGTCATGAGGCATAACAGCTAAGAATGCACAGGCAAAAATATCTACCAGGCTTGCCAGACGCTTTGGCGCGATCTTGTACTTGCTGCCGATCTCTTTTGCAATAGGACAGGTAACGATGATAGCAATCGTATTATTGACCATAGCACCGGATAAAATACCGGAAAGGATACCGATACCATATTCTGCCTGTTTTCTGTTTTTGATCTTTTTGGTGATCGTATCGATCATCCATTCAATACCGCCGTAATACCGTACCAGACCGATCACACCGGATACCAGGATAGCAACAATACTGATGCTGAACATATCAGCCATTCCATCACCTACTGCCATGGCGATATCAAAGAAGCCTACATTTCCCTGTAAGAGTCCTACAATAAAGGTCATTAAAATACCAATGAACAGTACCACAGCTACATTGATACCCATTAACGCAGTTACTAAAACGACAATATAAGGAGCGATCTGGAACAGGTCAAAAGCACCTACTTCAATGCTTCCGCTGCCTGCTCCCCCTATAAATCCATAAAAGATCAGAGAAAGAACAGCTGCCGGAAAGGCAATGAAGAAGTTCATGCGGAACTTATCACGCATCTCAGATCCGCAGCCTTCTGCTGCTGCAATGGTGGTATCAGAGATCATGGACAGGTTATCACCAAAATAAGAACCGCCGATCACTGCCGCACAGACGATAGCCGCATTTAAGCCTGCGCCTTCCGCTACGCCCAAAGCAACCGGAGCCATAGCTGCCATGGTACCCATGGATGTTCCGATGGCTGTAGAGATAAAGCAGCACATCATAAATACGCCAGGAACCAGAAGCTTGACCGGAATATAGTGTAAACACAGGTTAATTACAGAAGTCTTGCCGCCAATAGCTGCTGCTGCGCCCTGAAATCCGCTGGCCATAAGATAGATCAGAACGATCATCATAACACCGCTGCGGCCCATATTTTCTGTAAGGACATCTACCCTCTCTGAAATCTTCACCCCCGGTGCCAGAATAAGGGCAGACGCAATTCCCACAAGCAACGCTACATGGCGTGGGAAATAGCCAAAAGGACTTTCCGCTCCCATAACCGAAAACACAATACCACAACCAATGTAAGTTCCTAAAAATACGATCAGCGGCAGAAAGGCCAACGCCCCCAGTTTCTTGTTTTCCATAAGAAATTCTCCTTTTCGTGCCTGCATCTTCTGCAAAGCATTTTTGTATTCCCATTAAACCATTATAAACGCTTGTAAAGAAACGCACAATACCCCCATATGTCAGATCCGGTCCGACCATGAGGGATGCGCAGTTATATTATTATTTTATGCTGCTTTTTGTGCCAGTTTTTTTCTGTGGATCCAGTCTTTTCCTTCTACAAATCTTGTAATGACCATGGCAAGTCCAGTATCACCTGTTACATTGACTACAGTTGCAGGTGCATCGGTAATGGTTCCGATGAGAACCATGATCGGGATAGCTACTGTAGGGAAGCCGAATGCAGATATGATAAAGATCTCAGCTACATAACCGCCTGCAGGGATTCCTCCCATAACAACAGATGCGATAACAGCTACCAGGATAGACATTAAAATGTTGCGTGGGGTTGCATATTCCATATGGAATACTGAGCATAAAAACGCTACCTTAATGATCTGGATCACACATGCGCCATCTTTGTGAAGATTTGCACCTAAAGGAATAACAAGATCTGCAATCTCATCGGGAATACCAATTTTCTTTGCCTGCTGTAAATTAACTGGCAGAGTTGCTGCTGAAGAGCAGGTACCAAGAGCAGTTAAGGTAGATGGCACGCAGGTTGCCCACCATATGCGTACACCTTCCATGCCGCCACCGATATAAGCAAATACTGTCTGTGAAACAACATAATAGGCAACGATCACAAACAGGTACATGACAATTGCTTTTGACAACGGTCCGATCACATCACTGCCGTTAGAACCGATCAGGATCGCAAAATAACAGCCAAGTCCTAAAGGGGCCAGTTTCATAACGATATTGATCACGTTTACGATAGCTGCTGTAAGGCGATCCATAGCTTCTACGATCGGCTTGCCCTTTTCACCGGTCTGGATGATCGCAATAGAGAAAATAACAGTAAATACGATCAGTGCCATCAGGTTAGATTTAGAGAACAGAAGCGGGAAATCACCGACTGTAAACATTCCCAGTACATTCATGCTTCCACTGGCATCTGCTACATCCTGTGTTAAAGAAACAGTAGAACCTTCCGCCGGATCAATGACCAGACAAGGAGCTACCATAAACAGGCATGCAATAACACCGGAGACAATAACACCGATCAGGAAGATCATTAAGATCTTTCTGAGTTTTGCAAGATCCTGCATTTTTGCGATCGCCGCTGTTAAAGAACAGAAGATCAGCGGTACAACACAGCAATACAGCAGATTTAAAAATGTATCGGCAATGGGCTGGAGCACACTTGCTCCAGGTCCCCAGAAAAATCCAATCACACCGCCTGCTACCATAGCTGCCAGCAGTAAAATAGACGATTTATATGTATTCCAGAAAGTTTTCATCTCTTATCTTCCCCCTGACTATGCCCACTTTGTGTGGTTGTCCAGTGCAGCTTTTAACTGCTCCATTGCCTTTACTACGGTAGCTCTCGGGCATGCAAGGTTAAATCTTTCAAACTGTGCAGTTGCCGGTCCGAATACCTTACCGCTGTCTAACCAGAGATGTGCTTCTTCTACCATAATGTGCTCTAATTCTTCATCTGTAAAACCATATCCTGAAAAATCAACCCAGGTAAGATAGGTTCCTTCAGGATCTACGAATTGAGCCTTCGGAAAGTATTCCTTTACGAAATCACGCATGTAATTCATATTTCCGGTAATATACTCTACCAGTTCATTTACCCATTCATCACCCTTTGTATAAACAGATTTTACTGCAACCTGTCCCATAATGCTTCCCTGGCTGTAACCTGCTGCTGCATTTGCCTTACGGTATGCTGCGCGGAGTTCCGGATTTTTAATAATAATGTTGGCTGGCTGAAGTCCTGCTACGTTAAAAGTCTTACTTGGAGAAGTATACAGTACCAGACTGTTATGGTACTTTTCATCCAGAGTCATGAAGCTTGTAAATTTGAAGCCAGGATATGTAAAGTCACAATGGATCTCATCATCCATGATCACTACATTGTGCTTTAAGCAGATATCTCCCATTTTCTCCAGTTCTTCTTTTGTCCATACTCTGCCAACAGGGTTGTGAGGATTGCACAGGATAAATACTTTTACATTGTTATCTACGATCTTCTTTTCAAAATCTTCAAAATCAATGGTGTATTTTCCATCTTCATAATGCAGCTGGTTATTTACAAAAATTCTTCCGTTATCTTCGATCACTTCGCGGAATGGATAGTAAACCGGCTGCTGGATCAGAAGCGCATCGCCTTCTTTATGCATTATAATGACTACATCATGTCCGCACACCAGTATGGTGATAACTATACGCTTACCATGATGGAAGTCCACACACTCAGTTATATTGAAGACCATCCCGGAACCTCTTCCGGTGAACTGATCCAGTACTGGGATAAAACAAAGGGAACTATTTCCCAGATCCTTACTAAATTAGAAAAACTGGAACTGATCGAAAAGCGCAAAAAAGACGGAAATGCGAAAAACCTTTATCTATATGTGACAGCAGAAGGTTCCCGTGTCAGTAAGGCACATAAAATGTATGATATCCTGGATATCGCCAAGACTATGTCCCAGCTTCAGAAACAGTGCAGCGCCGAAGAGATCGAGGCATTTTACCATGTGATCTCTGTTTACAACGAAGTCATTAAAAAAGATTTTGAGATCAACAAATCCCCACGCAAACGGACAGACGTAACACCTCTTCCCTGATTTTTTTATATACTAAATTTATAAAAAGAATGTGCCGTGGCACAAAAAACGCAGAAACCCATCTTTTCGGACCGGTTCCTGCGTTTCTTTCATTCATTTTATACTATTTTGTATTTTATACTATTTTATTCATTTTTGTTCATCTATGATCGCTTACTGAACAGAAACTACCTTATAATCCTTATCTTCTACTGCCTTTGTAAGGACTGCATTATCTACGTCCTTATCTAAGGTTACAACAGCAGTTCCCTTTTCGTGGCTTACTTCTGCGCTCGCTACTCCGTCTAATGCTTCCAGAGCCTTCTTAACAGCTGCCTCGCAGTGTCCGCACATCATTCCCTCAATTTTCATAGTCTTTGTCATTGTTTTGTTCTCCTTTTTTGTTTCTGTATTTATTTCTGCCGCAGCAACTACTGCTCCTGCAGGAGCGGCTGCTTTACGGCGGATCTTCTTATCTTTGCGGCTGTCTTTGATATTTAATAAATTCAGCCTTAATGCATTGGTCACAACGCAGAAGCTGGATAAGCTCATGGCTGCTGCACCAAACATCGGGTTTAACTTCCATCCGAAGATGGGGATCCAGATACCTGCTGCAAGGGGGATACCGATCACATTATAGAAGAAAGCCCAGAACAGGTTTTCATGGATATTTCTAAGGGTTCCGCGGCTTAAACGGATGGCTGCCGGCACATCGCTTAAGCGGCTCTTTACCAGAACGACGTCTGCTGCGTCAATGGCAACGTCTGCACCGGCTCCAATAGCAATACCCATATCCGCTCTTGTAAGAGCAGGGGCATCGTTGATACCATCACCTACCATGGCAACTTTTCCCTGTTCTTTTAACCTGCGGATCACTTCTTCCTTACCATCCGGAAGAACGCCTGCGATGACACGGTCTACGCCGGCCTGGCGGCCAATGGCCTTGGCTGTGCATTCATTATCACCGGTCAGCATAACTACTTCAATCCCCATATTCTGCAGCTCTTTTACTGCCTGTGGGCTGTCTTCTCTGATCACATCGGCAACTGCGATCATACCTGCAAGTATACCATTTTTTAAGAACATAAGAGGTGTTTTTCCCTCTTCTGCCAGTTTTTCTGCCTGGCTTTTTATCTTTTCGGATATCTCCGTCTGGCTCTGTGCAAATTTCAGGCTGCCGCCTTTTACATCCGCATCTCCCACTTTTCCTTCCAGGCCATTTCCCGGAAGTGCCTTAAATTCACTAACCGGGATCTGTTCTGCCTGTTTTTCTGCCCCATATGCTACGATCGCCTTTGCTAACGGATGCTCGCTCCTGCTTTCCAGTGAATATGCTAATTTTAACAGCTCTTCTTCTGAAGTTCCATCTGCCGCCAGTACATCTGTTACTTTTGGCTCACCACTTGTAATGGTTCCTGTTTTATCTAATGCAACGATCTCAACTTTTCCTGTTTCTTCCAGGGAAACGGCAGTCTTAAAGAGGATACCGTTCTTTGCACCCATACCATTTCCTACCATGATCGCAACCGGTGTTGCAAGTCCCAAAGCACAAGGGCAGCTGATAACCAGAACAGAAATACCTCTTGCCAGGGCAAAACCAACGCTTTCACCTGCGATCAGCCATACAATAACCGTCAGCACTGCAATGGAAATAACAGCAGGAACGAAAATACCGGAAACTTTATCTGCCACTTTTGCGATGGGTGCCTTGGTAGCTGCCGCGTCACTGACCATACGGATGATCTGGGAGAGTGTAGTGTCTTCTCCTACGCGGGTAGCTTCACAGCGGATAAAACCGGACTGGTTAATGGTGGCTGCGGAAACACGGTCTCCTGCCTGCTTGTCTACAGGAATACTTTCACCTGTAAGAGCAGCTTCGTTTACAGCGCTGTTTCCTTCTAATACGACACCATCTACCGGTATATTTTCACCAGGGCGGACAACAAATACATCACCGATGCGTACCTGTTCAACAGGTACTTCTGTTTCTTTTCCCTCTTTTTCCACTACGGCAGTCTTTGGTGACAGCTTCATCAGGCTCTTTAAGGCATCTGTAGTCTTTCCTTTGGAACGGGCCTCTAACATTTTTCCGACTGTGATCAGTGTCAGGATCATGGCAGCGGACTCAAAGTAGAATTCATGCATGTAGCCCATCACTGCCTCTGCATCTCCCTGATGTTCAGCATAAGTCATGGCAAACAGTGCATAGGAGCTGTAGCCGAAGGAGGCAAAGGAACCTAAGGCTACTAAGGTGTCCATGTTTGGAGCACCATGGAACAGGCTCTTAAAACCGTTAATAAAGAACTTCTGGTTGATGACCATAATGATCACTGTCAGATACAGCTGTACCAGACCCATCATCACATGGTTGCCGTCCATAAATGCCGGCAGCGGCCAGTTCCACATCATATGTCCCATGGAGAAATACATAAGGACAAGTAAAAAACCTACGGAATATAATAAACGTTTCTTTAAAATAGGAGTTTCATGGTCTGCAAGGGCCCCTTCGGAAGCTGCAGCGCTGTTTGCTCCACCTTTTTTTTCTCCTCCGGCATCTTTTGCAGACGCGCCATAGCCTGCATCTACTACTGCTTTTATGATCTCCTGGTCTGTGGCACTTCCTTCCACGCCCATGGAGTTCGTTAAAAGGCTGACAGAGCAGGAAGTTACTCCCGGCACCTTGGAAACCGTCTTTTCTACACGGGTGCTGCAGGCTGCACAGCTCATTCCCGTTACTGTATACTGCTTCATTGTATTACTGGCTCCTTTCTTATACCTGTTCATATCTGTTTAGGTTCCACACACGGTCGTGCTCCACTGCCTGCTGACGCAGGCGGAACCTTTATTTTTCTCTCCACTTATTTCATAAGTTTCTGCAAGGTGGTCACCAGTTCATCGATCACCTCATCTTTTCCCGCTCTTATATCTTCTGCTACACAGGTCCTGATATGATTTGCAAGAAGGACCTTATTAAAACTGTTTAACGCTGCATTGGCTGCAGCCACCTGTATTAATATGTCCGGACAATAAGCGTCCTTTTCCACCATCCCTTTAATTCCCCGTATCTGGCCTTCAATGCGGTTTAAGCGGTGGATCAGGTCTTTGTATTCCTTTTCTGAACGCTCTTTTGTTTTATGGTGGCAACAGCAGCATTTTTCTTCTTCCATAAACGTTCCTGTCTTTCTCCTTTATTTTCCCACCATTCCCCTGGGAATATACGCATTATATACCCCACCAGGGTATATTGTCAAGTAGGCTGTTCCCATAATTTTTCTCATTAAGATATTTTGGATGGACCATGATCATTTTCCCCCCGGATACTGCGCTCTTTCTTGCAGAGCGATTGCTCCTGTGCTATAATAGTGACAGAAAATTCTGAAAATTACTATATCTGTATTTTCACAGATATCCGACTGCAAAGGAGGATTTATGGATCTGATCAACCAGTTTATTGAAAACTATAAAAAGAAACTTACTTTTTATGAAATTCTGGGACGTATTTCCTCTTCTCAACTGGAAGACGCCTTACAGTCAGCCGGTATCCGGGCTATGGTCACTTACAGGATCAAAAACCCCGGCCGCTTAAAAAGTAAGATACTGCGCAGAAATGTCAAGCGCACGGTTCCCTATAAGAACATGAAAGAGATCTACGAGGATATTGCTGACCTTTGCGGCATCCGTGTGTCCCTGTATTTCCCAGGTGACCGCGTAAAAGTAGACTCCCTGATCAGTGATCTTTTTCAGGTGATCGAGCGCAAACAGTTCCCGGAACAGTCCAAACCGCCTACCTATAACAAACGTTTTTCCGGCTACTGGGCCAATCATTACCGGGTGCATATGAAAGAGGAAATGGTACAGCCTTCCGAAAAACGCTACTGCGCTGCCAGGATCGAGATCCAGGTGGCTTCTGTCCTGATGCATGCCTGGTCTGAGGTGGAACATGACCTGGTGTATAAGCCTATGCAGGGAACACTTTCTGAGGAAGAACTGGCTATCTTAGATGAATTAAATGGTCTGGTGCTTACCGGTGAGATCGCCCTGGAACGGCTTCAGGCTGCTGGAAATGAAAGGATCCAAAACAGCAAGGCTACTTTTGCCAATCAGTTTGAGCTTGCCTCTTATTTATATAATTATTTAAGCAATAACTTCCTTCCGGAAGATATCAAGCTTCGTATGGGAAATATTGAGCTGCTGTTCCGCTTTTTAAGCAGCTTAAAGATATTACGGGCAAAAGATATCGGACCTATCGTAAAGTCTGTAAAATTTGAAAAAGACAAACGTACCATTTCCCAGCAGATCATTGACCAGATCATCAGCGGAAATGAAAAGAGATACCAGGCATACCAGAAGCTGCGCTCCGATGACTCCAATTTAACGGTGGAACATCAGGAAGCTATCAACTACTTCTTTGGCCAATGGGTGCCTCTTGAAAATCTCTTAAACCGTGTGACCAAGCGCAGTTCCCGTTCCGTAAGCGTATTTAATATCAACGCTTTAAAACGACTGGGAGTGCTTGATAAAGAATGTATTAACCAGATCGCCTTTTTACGAAAAATGCGAAATTCCCTGATCCATGATATTGAAGTACCGGAAGCTTCTTATATCCGGGAACAGGGCGAGGAAGCGAAAGTTTTACTGGAAAAATTAACGAAATTATTAGAAACGAAAACAGCAGAGGGGTAAATTCCTCTGCTGTTTTTATATAATAGATATTGTCTGCAAAACCTGCCAACAGCCGCACAGGGCTGATGCATGGCAGTATGTGGTTATGATCATTTTCAATTATCGGATTTCTTCAACTGCAGATATGCGATTTCCCTTCTTAACTGTAAACTGCATTACATACACTTTAAAGAGTCCATCGTCGCCTTTTGCAAAAGGTTCTTCTCTAAAGATTTCCGCCTGTATCCCCTGTTTTTCAAGATCTCTTTTACGTTTGTTGGCTTTTTCAAACAGAATTTTATGCTTTTTTTCGTTCTCTTCTCCAAAATAACGTCTTGGATAAATGGCCGCTGCCTGATCCATCTGCCGGATCAGATGATCGGTTACTCTCTTATGGGCTTCTCTGTGAAACATCCAGGCAATGTATCTGGCAAGTACCCTGACGGGGTATCTTTTATACAGGGATACCATTTTTGCAAACCAGGTATCTTTCTCCTGTTTTGCAGCCTCTTCCACCAGTTTTGCTGCCAGCGGCGAACATTTCCACGGTTCTTCTTTTTCTCTTACATAGGCCAGTGAAGCTGCCGGGTAAAACAGATAGCTTAACGGCGGAAATTCTCTTAAAACTGCCAGCTTTTTCTCTTCTTCACTGCAGCAATCTTCTCCCAGATATTCCCATTTATCCCCTAAAATAGCGATCTTATATTCTAACTGGCGCAGATACTCATATCCCTTCACCCAGAAATGACCGATCCCGCCGTAATCATACAGCTCACATTCCAGGCTAATATTTTTAAAAAACAGGGTGCAGACTGTATCTCCCTGATGGACCGCCAGGATATACCGCCCCTTTTCTTCACCTTCCGCGTCCGTGTTATCTGTTTCTTCTTTATCCAGGGAAGCGCTTAGTTCTCCCTCGTAATCCGGCAGGTAATTTCCTGTAAGCACTGCCTCATGGAATACCAGAAAGCTTTCCGCTGTGTCATTCATCATATACACCAGACGGATATCCGATGGCTTTTTCCTCTCATCACCAACCGGCAGATTCAAAAGTTCAAACTGCCCCTGTTCCAACAGATCTGCCAGCTTTTCAAATTCCATTCCCGAACAGTCTAATCTCACTCCTGCTCTCCTTCATTTGCCTCTTCCATAGTAACATTTTCCTGGCCATCTTCCACATACTCCAGACGCAGCACTGCCTGAGGCCAGTTTAAAGCAATACGGGCTACTTTTCCCTTTTCTGCTCCTGCTTTTTTGATCAGATCCAGCAATTCGTCCAGGACTGCCCTTGTAAGATAGCCGCCTCTCCAGTGAAAGGTAAGCATTTTTCCCTTTTTTGCTGCCTGGAGGGAACGTTTATACACATCTTCTGTCTTTGTAAAGGACATTTTCTTCTCTTTGTAATAAAAATGATCCCCGTCCGTACAGGCCGGCGCGATCAGCGGCTCATGGTCCCGGAAAATATTTTTATCATCCAGATTAAAGTAATCGTAGCGGATCTCCTTTGCACCAAAGCTGTGCTTACCTAACGTATTGTCAAAGGTAGCATCCAGGTGATAATACGTGCCGCCAATTTTTACAATATTCCAGGTATGACGGTATTTGATCCCTTTTTCCGGATTATTTCCGCAGATAGCGATCATACACCAGATACCTAAGGCGTCACAAAGCACTTTTACAGATTTGGCGATCCCTTCACATACCCCTACACCCTGTCCTAAAGGACCGATGATCTCATGAGAATAAGATTTCTTTAACTTATCATAATGTACATTTTCACAGATAAAATCATGTACATACTTTTCTTTTTCCCATTCCGAAAGCTTCATAGCAGGGCGGACCAGCTTTTCCACTCTGGCTTTTAATGCTTTCTGGTGTTCTTTGATCTTTCCTTTTTCAAAAATATACTCCGGCAAAAAAGTGATATTGGCCGAGTCCTGATAATACCGGTAATGAAATCCCTCTGCCCAGAAGATCTCCGGATGGTCCAAACGCAGCTGGAAAAATACGTCGCTTAGTTCCCGTCCTTCTAATTTCGGCACCTGGAAGCTGTCGGAAAGTGCCATGAGCCCCTGGTAAATGGCATAGTAGACAGCCTGTTGGGGCTTGCTCATCTTTGTATAGTAATATGGTTCCATAATAATTTCCTTTCATGATCAGATGAAAGTCACCGTAAAAAAGCTGATGTCATCTGCAATCCATCTGTCTCACAGAAGCCATCAGCTTTTTCTTAATGTCCTCTCAAAATCAGGCACAGAAAGCTTCTGAGAGAACATTTTATTTATGCACAGAGCATCTGCAGCTCTGCCATATCTGTCCTTGTCCAACGGGAAATATTATAACCTGTCCCTTATCTTTTGTAAACTGTTTTTTGTTTAAAACCTAGATTAAACATCCGGTTTACGGCCTAAATAAAGAGCTGCTGCCTCTTTTGAAAGGTTTTCGCCGATAACGATCAGCACTTCCTGGCCTTTTGGCGCCGATTTCAGAGAAAATTCCCTGCTGGTGGCATTTAACTCCAGCCAGCCGTTTTCTCCCTTTTTTATATAGCCTTTGATGCGAAAAATCTTTCCGCAGGAAGGATCCCTAAACATATTTTCTACTGCTGTTTTTAGCTGATCCGGATCCATGGAAAAATTCAGATAGTACAGAGAATCAAACACTTTCCCCTGTTCTAAATGCATTTTTTCATAATCTTCCATGCGGTATTCACAGTTGAGCAGACGCTTATAATCAGCCTCTTCCAGATCTTCCCAGTTTTTGCACAGGATCTGATCCAGGGTAAACCTTCGTTTACAATGTACCTGTTCCATTGCCTGGTTCAGATAAGAAAGGGTTGCTTTCAACTGTTCTTGAGACACTTCATCGCATTTACTGAAAAGCACGCAGCCTGCATCTGCTACTTCTGATGCCAGCAGATATTTTACCTCTTTTGAAAGATCCTCTTCCAGGCCTGCATCCACCAGTGCGATCACATTTCCCGGCTCATAAAAGCGGTCTAACGGCTCTTCATAAAGGGTGTCAAAAAATTCATCCACATCATAAATGCCAGACGGCTCTACGATCACCCGGTCATAGCCTTCCATAGCCATTGCGATCAGCTTGGTTTTAAATCTGCGTCTGTGGCAGTCTGCGTCACAGCCTCCGGCGATCATTTCCAATGTGCAGTTATCCCCTTCTAAATCCTGTAAAAGGAGCATATCCACATTGATGGCGCCAAAATCATTTTCCAGTATTCCGATCTTCTTTCCCTGTTTCATCAGATAAGAAGCATACTTTTTTATAAAAGTTGTCTTCCCGGCACCTAAAAATCCGGTGATCAGATCGATCTTTATCATATCTTTCACTCCTCGTATAATATCTTTTAGATACATAAATACATATATTTTGGTTAATAAGTTA
>OGIZ01000863.1_pt1 | contig 14836 bp, 9 predicted proteins | sample 1571911 | NCBI WGS metagenome assembly OGIZ01 (sample SAMEA2582108, study PRJEB24529) | metagenome | biome: Human gut stool | place: China | collected 2011 | reverse complement strand
TGTCGCCGTTGCCGAGCAACTGCTCAGCGCCAGATTCGCCGAGAATGACCCGACTGTCGGTAGCAGAAGCCACCTGGAAAGCGATTCGGCTCGGTACGTTGGCCTTAATCAGAGACGTCACCACATCCACCGATGGCCGCTGAGTGGCCAGAATCAAATGGATGCCGGCAGCACGCGCCTTCTGTGTGAGGCGGGTGATTTCACCTTCAACTTCCTTGCGGTTCGTGAGCATGAGGTCAGCGAGCTCATCGACCACGCAGACAATGTAAGGCCAAGGCTCGAGGTTGGGCGCCGCAGGATCGTCCTTGGCCGCCATCGGATCACGAATAGGCGTTCCGCGGGCTTCGGCTTCAAGCACCTTCTCGTTGAAACCCGAAAACTGACGCACGCCCACGCGGCTCATGACGGCGTAGCGCCGGTCCATTTCGTTGGTCAGCCACTTTAACGCTGCACTGGCCTTATTCATATCCGTCACTACCGGCGTGAGGAGATGCGGAATGTCGTTGTAGAGCGAGAATTCGAGCATCTTCGGGTCGATCAGCACAAGCCGCAGGCGCTTGGGCGAATTCCGAAAGAGCATCGAAAGAATCATGGCATTGATGCCCACGGACTTGCCCGAACCCGTCGTACCCGCCACCAAAAGATGCGGGGTCTTAGCGAGATCAATCACCACGGGGTGACCGGCAATGTCTTTGCCCAAAGCAAGCGTAAGCGCTGAGGTGCTCTTCTCATAGGCTTCGCTCTTTAGGATTTCTTTAAGCCGGACCGTCTCACGCACGGGATTAGGCACCTCAATGCCGATGCAGCTGGTGCCGGGGATGGAGAGAACGATGCGCACAGCCTGCACGCCCAAAGCGCGGCGCAGATCGTCGCGGACACTTTCAATCTGCGCGCCTTTGACGCCAGGCCCCGGCTCCAGTCGATACTGCGTAATCACCGGACCAGGCTGAGCACCCAGCACTTCCGCATCAATGTTGTAGCTCTTTAGCTTGGCAACGATCAAACGGCTTGTCAGCTGAATCGATTCCTCATCCGTCTTTCGCCCGTTGGGATCCGGCGTATCCAGAAGCGAAAGACTTGGATGCGCCTCTTCTACCGAAGGGCGCGCAGGAGAAGTAAAGCCCTGCGGTGCCGGCGTGATCATCTGATCGACAAAAAGCGACTGCGAACCCGCACTCTTCAGGTCGGGTTTGACGATTTCAAATTCCTGCCGCAAAGCGGTTGGCTCATAGAGCGCAGAGATGTCCGCTGCCGAATCCGCGCTGTCATCTGCAGCAGGGACTTCCTCTCCGACGTCGGAATATCCGACCGTTCTCGGCGCGTCCTTGCGAAAGCGGGCAACGATTTTCTCATCAATGAAGCGGCCGATCCCTTCCGCGATGTCTGCCCAGGAAAAATCGAGCAGCAGGGCAATGCCAATCGCCATCAGCACCAAAAAGACGACAGCCGAAACGCCGGCGCCGACATAGTAGATAACCGCACGCGCCAGAGAGTTGCCCAGAATGCCGCCGGTGCCTGCCGGCAGTCCGAAATCCACACCGCCGAAGCGGAGGGCCTCAAGCGAAGTAGACCCCATCAAAAGAGCGCAAAGACCGATGAACGCGGTGAATTTCGGCGGATTGACACGATCGGGAGCGGTTTCACCGCGCTGAATGCGCCAGCGTGCACGGAGCGCAAAAACAGCCATCATGGCCAGACCGAGCACGAGCCACCAAGCGGAAAAACCCAGCATGCTAAAGAGCAGATCCGCCGCCCACGCCCCCCAAAGTCCGCAGAGATTAACCGGCGCACGAGCCGTTGAAACCGAAAACGACGGATCAGCAGGCGAATAGCTCGCAAGCGCCGCGGCGAGTGCGGCGGCAAGCGGCATGGCGAACACCCAGGCATACTGCCAGAGGAACCGGGCAAGACCCACAAATGCTTCAGAGAGACGTTCACTCAATGCGCGCATAAGCGCAGCTCGGCGCTCGCGGCGAGCGGCTCGACGTGCCGCAGCTTCTTCGCGGCGGGCAGCCTGATCGGCATCCGCCCCGGCTGAGGACGCTCCGCTTCTGCTGAGCACTTCGCCTTCTGCATCGGCATTCGCATTCCGCCTGGCTTTAGAGGCCCGGCCGGCTTTTGAAGCCCTCGAAGGCTTAATGCGATCTTCATCCGCATCATCTTCAATTTTTGTTCGCGTTCTCGCCATACGGAACCCTTGGTGTATGCTCAAACCAATTATTTTATGAGCGAACTGGAATGAGTGCTTTGCAGCTTTGCCGCCATAAGGCGCCTCAGCTGCCTGCAAATTCCCTGTCGTTCATGGCTGTCCGAGCTGCGCCGTCTTTTGCCGGCATTCTGCAAACGCCAAATCTAGACGCCTCTAAGCTGTGCCGAGACTGGAAAGCCGGCGGCCTGCCGGACGTTAACCCTTTTCTAAAGAGTAAAGCACCATGACCCAAACAAATCACGCCAAAGTCATCATTCTCGGTTCCGGTCCTGCTGGCTGGACCGCCGCGGTATATGCCGCACGCGCCAACCTTAAACCGGTCGTCATTACCGGCATGGAAGCGGGCGGCCAGCTCATGACCACGACCGAAGTTGACAATTGGCCGGGCGCTGCTGAAGGCATTCAGGGACCGGACTTGATGGAGCAGATGCAAAAGCAGGCTGAACGCTTCGGCACCCAGGTGGTCTACGACCTCGTGAAAGATGTTGACTTCTCCAGCCGTCCATTCAAGCTTACAACCGACCTCGGTGACGTTTGGACCTGCGACGCGCTGATCGCCGCCACCGGCGCTTCGGCCATGTATCTGGGGCTTCCCTCCGAAGTCGCCTATAAGGGCAAGGGCGTTTCCGCCTGCGCCACTTGCGACGGCTTTTTCTACCGCGGAAAGCCCGTTGCTGTCGTGGGCGGCGGCAACGCGGCTGTCGAAGAAGCGCTTTACCTCGCCAACATTGCCTTCAAAGTAACACTCATTCATCGACGCGATACCTTCCGCGCTGAACCGATCCTGATTGATCAGCTGATGGATGAAGTGAAAGCCGGCCGCATCGAACTTGCACTGCGCCGCGAAGTCGACGAGATCCTCGGCGACGGCAAGAGCGTTACCGGCGTGCGCCTGAAGAGCACCGCCGGCGAAGCGCCTGTCGAAGTGCCGTTGGAGGGCGTCTTTATTGCCATTGGGCACAAACCCAATACAACGATCTTTGAGGGCAAGCTGGAACTTTCAAACGGCTACATCGTTACCCGCGGCACTGGTCACGCCACTGCCTCCGCAACATCGGTGGAGGGCGTTTTCGCTGCCGGCGACGTTCAGGATCAGGTCTACCGTCAGGCGGTAACCTCCGCAGCAGCAGGCTGCATGGCGGCGCTCGATGCACAGCGCTACCTTGAGGCACTGAGCCGCTGATCAATATACAGCCTAAAAGCAGTTCAATCGCTGCCGAACCTTTTGGAATCCATTCATTTCTGCAACATCCGACTTTTAAAATGGCTCAATATCACGATCTTTCGGATTTAAAGAAGCTTTCACACGACCTCAAGGTTCAGGCCAAGGCCGCACAGGAAGCCAAGCGCGTTCAGGCGGCCAAAGCGAACCGCCTTGGCGCCGAAGCGGCGGCATTCCGCGAAGCGATGGCCTCGCTCGGCGTCAAGAATGAAGACCACACCCGCGGACGCCGCATTACAACGCCGGCCAAACCAGCGCCAGTTCCGCACCAGAGCAAACTGGAAAAAGAAGCGGTTCTCGAAGAATCCCTCTCAGACCAGTGCGATCCAGTGGTGTTTCTTGAGAGCGACGACGGCTTGATGTTCCGCCGCCCGGACGTGCCGCCGGATATTCCCCGCAAGCTCTATCGCGGTGAATGGACGGTGCAGGATCATATTGACCTGCACGGTCTCTTCGTTGACGAAGCGCGCGACGCCGTCGCGGCCTTCATCCGTACAGCGATGATCCGCGGCCACCGATGCCTGAGAATCGTCCACGGCAAGGGCTATAACTCCGAAGGCGGTCAAAGTGTTCTTAAAGAAATGGTCCGCCGCTGGCTGCAGCAAAAGAGCGAAGTTATGGCCTTTGTCCAGGCGCCTCCGCATGACGGCGATTCCGGCGCCGTGATCGTGCTGCTCGAGCAGCGCCGCCCGCGCCGCAACTAAAGGGGCTCTCCGCAACGCCGCAAGGAGGACACTTTCGCCATGATGACACACGTAATCAATGCTTTGACGCCGGCGACTGAATGGGTCGACACGATTGCCATGCTCGGCTTCTCGTTTGCCGGCATTCTGGCTGCTCGCGGGCGCGGCGTTGACCCGGTGGGTGTTTTTATTTTGGCCTTTACGAGCGCCTTCGGCGGCGTTACGGTACGCGATATGCTGCTCGACATCCGGCCTTTTTACTGGGTGTCACACGAAGCTTTTACCTGGCTCATCATCTGTTTCACCATTTTTGCGCCGGTCATTGCGGCCCGTCTTTCCGACCGCATTGCACGAGAACTCTTTCTTTGGGCCGATGCTGTCGGTCTGGGTTTCTTTTCTGCATCAGCGACCGTTCTGGCGTGGGAAAGCGGCATTCCGCCGCTCTCGTGCACATTGGTCGGCGTGATCACCGGCATTGTGGGCGGCATCTTCCGCGACGTCCTGCTTAACCGCTTGCCCGCGGCGCTCTCTGACCGCAAACCTTATGGGCTGGCCGCATTTATCGGCTGTTGGTTCGGGATCGTGCTCCTTTCGGACGGCGTTGCCGCAGCAACCGTCATTTTGGTGACCGCCGCTTCAATCGTGTTGATCCGTATGTTCACACTGAAGGTGAACTGGGAAATTCGATACCGCTCTCCGCTCTCACGCCGCATATTCCCTGGGAACGGACCTATCAGTCTGACCCGCATCCTTCGGCGTTCTAATGCTGCGCCAAAGCCCCCTCGGCTGCTGAAAACGCCAAAGTCTTCTAAGTCATCCAAATCGGAGCCTGCGGCTTCCGCACCGCAAATGCCCCGCATTTATAAACGTGCTAACCCTGCCAATCTGCCGTCGGCAGCGCCCTGGCGCCCTATCGATGCGCCTTTAGAAGATAAGACCAAGCCCTCTAAAGAGGGTAAATCCTCTGCAAAATCCCCCTCGCAGAACTTAAATACGCCAGCAGAATCGGACTCTCCTAAACACGAAGATTGATCCTAATAAACCTTCTTGGAACTGATGCCAGATGGCCCAGAACGGCATCTGCATGAGAATGCCGTTGAGCAGGCAATCAAATGCTTTGTGAAAATGCTCTGTGGTGTCTTGGAGCTCTTTGATCGCCCGCATTCAGCAGTACCGGACAACCCAACAAAAAATCCCAAAAAACGAACGGCGCGGAGTCCTAATGGAACTTCGCGCCGTTTTGTTCTTGAGGCTAAATGCCTCATCAAATTTTTGTGATCTTTGGACCTCCTCTAGTGAGGAGGTTCGGTTCACGCAAAATTTGATGAATTAGAACGTGTGGGTCAGACCACAGTAAACCTGACTAACCTGAGCCTTGTAATCAGATCCACCTTCCTCTCCATCAACCTTCGTCTGGCCATAGCCGGCACCGACATACAAAGCCGTACGTTCGGACAACGAATAGTTATAGCGAGCAGAGACACCGGCGAAGCTGAAATCAGTGTCGTCATAATTTTTGGCTACAGCCTTACCATCGACGTAGTAAGCACCAACCGTCAAGGCATTGTCACCAAAAGGCACAACCGCACCTACATGGAGACCGTAGCCTTTCAACCCCTCAAAGCCGCTGCGATAGGCTGGATCGGCATTGAGAAGATCATAAAAGTCGCCGTCTTTGTCCATGACGTCAACACCAGCAGCGGCAGTCTGTCCTTTGAAATACTGCGCTTCAGCAAAAAGCTGAACCACTTCAAAGTCGTAGTTACCGCCGACGAAGACCATATGGCCATCATCCTTGGAGAGCTTACGCTCCGTGCCGTTCGAGCCGTACTTCGTCAGTTCATAGCCAACGGCAAACTGAGCAGGACCGTACTCACCGGAAAGGCCGATAGAGGCATAGCGCTGAGCGTCCGATGTACCTTCCGCACCACTGAAATCATCAGTGGCATTTTCATTTGTATCCGTCTTAAACGAATACTGGACAGTGGCCTGCAGGCCAGCGAAACGCGGCGTCTGGTAGACAACCATGTTGTCATAACGGTCAGAAGCCGCAAAGCCCCAAACATCACCGTCGCCGCCGTCGAAGGATTCAACATAGCCCAGCATGTCATACGTGCCGCAGGACGAGGCAATACCGCCGAAACGGCCGAAGGCAACAGAACCGAACGGGCCGGAGAGCGTCAGACCGGCTTCACGGCCGAAGAGGCGGCTGCCCTGACCCATCGTGCCGTCGTCACCATTGAAGCCGCTTTCGAGCTTGAAGCTCACCTTATAGCCGTTGCCGAGGTCTTCAGAACCCTTCAGGCCCCAGCGGTTGCCCGTATCCCAACCGGTCTGCATATCGAACGTATCGACAGCCTTTTCGCCCGGATTCTTCGTGTGGATGTATTCGAAGCCGGTATCGAGAGCGCCGTAAAGCGTCACGTCAGCAGCCATTGCAGAGCCGGCAAAAGCGCCGAGAACGGCGAGCGCAGCAAGAGTCTTTTTCATTTTGAAATCCATTCAAAAAGCAACCTGACTGAACAAAATCCGCAAACTTTGGTCAATCAAGTGAATTGATTAAGAAGCTCCAGCATGAGCTTCCGCCTTCGGGCTGTCAGCACAAATGGAATCCGTGCGCAGTCCTCTGAAGTCCGGATAATCCTACAAAGTTTCTGAAGCTTGCAAACAATCCTTTTAAGCTCCATTGAGAATTCTTCTTATTTATCAAAGCTCTCCGGCAACTTCATCTTGTTTCATTTGCGCAACAAATCTTTCGCGTCTCGTAAACTCAGAATGATATTGATGCATCAGTTTTTTCCTGCATCATCCTGCGGATACGTCCTTCATTTTCTCAAGCGGATCGCCTCTCCTATTCAATTCACTCAGCCTGTGTTGTCGGTATACGCATACCTCAGATTGAACACACAGCGAGTTCCGACTGATGGGACGCACTGTTCCCTCCGCGTTCTTTCACTCATCTCATCTTCTTGAGAACGCCGCCCATAGCAAAAGCCGCCTTCTCTCGAAAGAGAAAGCGGCTTTCTATCTGCCTTGATTCCCCGTACGGGGAATCTTTCAGATCAAGCGGAAGCTATTAAAGCTTCGAGTCGCGGCTCGCGTCCACACGCTGCCTCAAGTCCTTACCGGCCTTGAAGAAGACGGTGTAGCGGGCGCGCACAGCAACAGCCGAACCGTCCTGAGGATTGCGGCCGACACGCTCCGGTCGATATTTCAGACCGAAGGAGCCGAAACCGCGGATCTCAATGCGTCCGCCTTCAACGAGGGTCTGGCTCATCGTATCGATGATCACACCCGCCGCGTCCATGCAGTCGCGCTCGCGAAACGTCGGAAGACGTCCATAGAGTTCAGCAAGCAGTTCGGATTTGGTCATGGAATTACCCATGGTTGCCTCCTCTGAAGCGAATTACTTCTGTTCGAGCTTGGCCTTGAGCAGGGCGCCGAGGTTCGTCGTGCCGGTGGCAGAACCAACGTCAGAGGCGTTGAGGCGATCGAGAGCGTCGCGGGCCTCAGCGGCATCCTTCGCCTTGATGGAGAGCTGGATGCTGCGGTTCTTGCGATCGAGGCTGATAACAGCGGCTTCGACTTCCTGGCCTTCCTTCAGGACGGTCGTGGCGTCTTCAACGCGGTCAGCGGCGATTTCGGAAGCACGGAGGTAGCCTTCGACGTCGTTGCCGAGGTCGATCACGGCGCCCTTGGCGTCAACGGTCTTGACGGTGCCCTTGATGACAGAGCCCTTTTCGTGCGTGGAAGCGAACGTGCCGAACGGATCGCCGGCGAGCTGCTTGATGCCGAGGCTGATACGTTCACGTTCGGTATCGATCGCGAGCACAACGGCTTCGACTTCGTCGCCCTTCTTGAAGTTGCGGACAGCGTCTTCACCAGATTCGTTCCAGGAGAGGTCGGAGAGGTGAACGAGACCGTCAATGCCGCCAGGCAGACCAATGAACACACCGAAGTCGGTGATCGACTTGATCTGGCCGGAGACCTTGTCGCCCTTCTTGTGCGACTGGGCGAATTCTTCCCAAGGATTGGCCTTGCACTGCTTCATGCCGAGGCTGATGCGGCGGCGATCTTCGTCGATGTCAAGAACCATGACTTCGACTTCTTCACCGAGCTGCACAACCTTGCGCGGATCGACGTTCTTGTTCGTCCAATCCATTTCGGAAACGTGCACGAGACCTTCGATACCGGCTTCGACTTCAACGAAGGCACCGTAATCGGTGATGTTCGTGACCTTGCCGAAGAGGCGGGTGCCCTTCGGGTAGCGGCGGGCGATGCCGATCCACGGATCTTCGCCGAGCTGCTTGAGGCCGAGGGAAACGCGGCACTTTTCCTTGTCGAACTTGAGAACCTTGGCGGTGATTTCCTGACCAACCTGAACGACTTCGCTCGGGTGGCGGACGCGGCGCCAGGCGAGGTCGGTGATGTGGAGCAGGCCGTCAATGCCGCCCAGATCAACGAACGCACCGTAGTCGGTGATGTTCTTGACGATGCCCTTGACGATGGCGCCTTCCTGGAGCGTCTCGAGGAGCTTGGCGCGTTCCTCGCCCATGTTGGCTTCGACGACGGCGCGGCGGGAGACGACAACGTTGTTGCGCTTGCGATCAAGCTTAATGACCTTGAATTCGAAGGTCTTGCCTTCGTACGGCGTCGTGTCCTTGACCGGACGGGTGTCGACGAGCGAACCCGGGAGGAAGGCGCGGATGCCGTTGGTCATGACGGTGAGACCGCCCTTGACCTTGCCCGTGACCGTACCGGTGACGAGCTCGCCCGATTCGAGAGCCTGTTCGAGGTTCATCCAGGCGGCGAGGCGCTTGGCCTTGTCGCGGGAAAGGATCGTGTCGCCGTAGCCGTTTTCAACGGACTCGATGGCAACAGAGACGAAGTCGCCCGGCTGGACGGTGACTTCACCCTTGTCATCCTTGAACTCTTCGATGGGCACGTAGGCTTCGCTCTTCAGACCGGCGTTCACGACGACGAAGTTGTAGTCGACGCGGACGACTTCAGCGGTGATGACTTCACCCTGACGCATTTCCTGGCTGGCAAGGCTCTGCTCAAAGAGCTCAGCGAAGGATTCGGGCTTGTTGGTTTCGTTGGACATTGTGGAATGGATAAAAAGCACGCCCAAGGGTGGTCTTGTCGGTGAAAATCCGAAGACCCAAGGGCGGAGTTAACGAGAAATCGCCGACGCCGTTTTTAAATGGCGCCGACGAAGAAACCGATATGCTACAGCAACTTAATTGAGCTCGGACCACCAACCAAGCACTTTTTTAACGACTTCGTCGATTCCCATTTCGGAAGTGTCAAGCAGCCGGGCATCTGCGGCTGGTTTAAGCGGCGCCACCGCGCGTTCGCGGTCACGGCGATCCCGCTCTTCCAGATCCCGGGTCAGCGCGGCCAGATCGGCTTTTTCACCGCGAGCTTCAAGCTGCTTCACGCGCCGCTCAGCGCGCACGCGGGCAGAAGCCGTCATAAAGATCTTGAGTTTGGCTTCCGGAAAAACCACCGTCCCCATGTCGCGCCCGTCGGCAACGAGTCCGGGAGCCGCCGCCGCACGGCGCTGCAGGTCGAAAAGCGACTGCCGCACCCCCGGCACAGCAGCGCACTTTGAAGCTGCGACCCCCACGCTTTCGGCGCGGATGGCTTCCGACACATCTTCGCCGTCGAGCCAAATGCGGCCATCCTTAAATTGAGGCGCCAGCGATTGAGCCGCCGCCGTGAGCGCTGCAGGATCGTCAAAAGACACCTTCGCTCGCAAAGCAGCCAGGGCGGCAAGACGATAGAGTGCACCGCTGTCAAGGTAGTGCCAGCCGAGTGCATCGGCGGCGCGCTGAGCAATAGTGCCCTTGCCGCTTGCGGCGGGGCCGTCAATCGCAATGACGGGGACTGTCATAGCTTCATCCTTCTATCTATTCAATTGACTGCCGACAGGGTTCGTCCGTGGCGATGCGCAAAAGTCTTCATAAAGTCAGCCAACTTTTGCACGCCTTCAATCGGCATGGCGTTATACATGGAGGCGCGGATGCCGCCGACAGCACGGTGGCCAGCCAAATTAGCGAGTCCGGCTTCGGCTGCTTCCTTAACAAATAAGGCCGTAAGCGCCTCATCCTTCAAGCGGAAGACGGCATTGACGCGGCTTCTCGACTCGCGCTCAACATGCGAAACGTACATTTCCGGCATGGCATCAATCGCGTCATAGACAATCTTTGCTCTTGCGCGAGCGTACTCATCCATCACCGCAACCCCGCCGTGCGCTTCTATCCACTGCGCTATCAGATTGGCGACATAAAGCTGAAAAACGGGCGGCGTATTGGGCACACTGTCTGTTCGGCTGTAGACGCTGTAGTTCAGCAGCGTCGGCACTTCAGTGCCGGCAAGCCCCAGAAGATCTCGCCGGAGCACGATGACTGCGAGCCCTGCGACGCCAAGGTTCTTTTGTGCTGAGGCGTAAAAAAGCCCGAATTTATTGACATCCACCGGGCGCGTCAGGAAGTTGCTCGTCATGTCGGCCACGAGCGGCACGGCCTCGGCATCCTTCAGCACCGGCACTCGTTCAAATTCGATGCCGTGAATGGTCTCGTTGTCACAGTACGCGCAGTAGCTCGTTTCAGGAATGACTTCGAGCTCTTCATCCGCCGGGATGCGATTGCCCGAACCCGAAAAGGCCGACTGCACGCGGCCAAAGCGCAGCGCCTCCTTGGCCGCCGCCTTACTCCAGGCACCCGTAATGATGTAGGTCGAGAGTGTCCCGGCACCGAGCAGATTCATCGGCACCATGGCGAACTGCATGCGTCCGCCGCCAGGACAAAAGAGCACATCGTAAGTATCAGGGATCGAAAGGAGCTGGCGCAGGCGGCTTTTGAGCTCCGTCATGACGCCCGTCACCTGAGCTCCGCGATGGCTCGCTTCCAGAATCGACCAACCGCAGCCATGAAAATCAAGCATCTCCGACTGGATCTGCTTTAGAACGCTCTCAGGGAGCATGGCCGGACCGGGGGCAAAGTTGTAGGGGCGCGTCATTGCAATGATTCTCAAAAAGATCCGCTTAATGGATGCGAAAAACCCGGTCCGCAATGCACAGGCTGCATTTGCGGACCGGGTCTATTCTGCCTCAGCCGCGTCAATTCTGTTTCGGATCCTTGGGCGGGATCACTTCTTCAGAACTATCGGCTTCCTCAGCGTCATCGCCCTCGTCGAGTTCATCGTCATCGATATCGTCGAGATCATCCGTATCTGGCAGGTCGCCCGCATCATCAGGATCAACCTCAACGTTGAGGTGTTCAATTTCGCTTTCGTCCTCTTCGCCCGTACGGTCGACGCGGCGAACGGCCGCGAGCGTGTCGTCGGACATGCGGATGAGGATGTTGCCCACCGTATTGCGGCCGCGTTCAGGCACTTCGCCCGCACGCGTACGCACGACTTTGCCGCCCGTGGAAAGCAGCATGATGTCGTCCTCAGGCTTCACGATAACGCCGCTTACCGGCGCGCCGTTCTTTTCAATCACTCGAATAGCGATGACGCCCTTGCCGCCGCGGTTGCGCAGCGGGTAGGCGGCAAGCGCCGTGCGTTTGCCAAAACCGTGCTCGGTCGCAATGAGGAAGGCCTGCGTCATGTCGTTCGTCGAGGCGAGCGCCACCACGGACTCATCGGCCTTGACGCGCATGCCTCTCACGCCGTGAGCCGTGCGGCCCATGACGCGGATAGTCGATTCCTTAAAGTGCACGCAGCGGCCGTTGTCGGCCAAGAGGAAGACGTCGTCGTCGCCCGAAGTAATCGTGACGCCGACAAGTTTCTCGTCGCCCAAATTCGTCGCCCGGATGCCGCGGCGGGCGGAGCTGAATGCCGACAAAGGCGTACGGCGCACCGTGCCTCGATCCGTGGCAAGGAACATGTAACGGTCTTCGGAAAACTCCTGAATCGGCAGAATAAAGCTGATCTTTTCGTTTTCTTCGAGCGGCAGCAGATTGACAATCGGACGCCCGCGCGAATTGGCCTTGCCTTCGGGCAGATCAAACACGTCGATGGCGTAGACCTGACCGGCCGTAGAGAAGCACAAGATGATGTCATGCGTGTTGGCCAGGAAGAATGCCTCAATGACGTCGTCGCGCGTCGTCGCCTGCAGGTTGCGGCCCTTGCCGCCGCGCGACTGTGCGTTGTAATCAGCGAGTTCCTGACTCTTCACAAAGCCGTCGCGGGTGAGCGACACAACCATGTCGCGGCGCGGAATAAGGTCACGCTTATTGAAATTTGTATCTTCCGACAGGTCAATTGTTGAGCGGCGTTCATCTCCATAGGCTTCGCGGCAGGCAAGGAGCTCTTCCTTGATGATGGCCGTGACGCGTTCGGGCTTATGCAGAATGTCAATCAAGTCGAAGATCCGCTCCATCGTGGCAGCATAGTCCGCGAGAATCTTCTCGCGCTCGAGCCCCGTCAAACGGCGCAGATTCATCGCCAGAATATTGTCAACCTGAACCTTCGTCAGATAGTAGAGACCATCGGGCTGCAGGCCGCGGCGCGGATCGAGCCCTTCGGGGTCTGCGTCCTTGCCGTATTCGGCAGCACGCCGAGTGATTTCGGCGGCAAAGCCGAGCGGCCAGCCGCGCCCCATCAGGGACTGCTGAGCCTCTTCAACCGTCTTCGCTGCGCGGATCAGACGGATGAATTCGTCAATATTGGCCAGAGCGATCGCCTGACCGGCAAGAATGTGGCCCGCACCGCGGCTCTTTTTCAGCCGGAAGATCGTGCGGCGTGTCACCACTTCGCGGCGGTGCTCAAGGAAGTACACGACCATCTGCTTCAAATTGAGGAGCATCGGCTGGCCGTCCACCAAGGCGACCATATTCATGCCGAAGCTTTCCTGCATCTGCGTGTTCTTGAAGAGGTTATTGAGCACCACTTCGGGCATCGCGCCCTGCTTGAGATCGATCGCAATGCGGATCTGACGGGTCGACTCGTCGCGCATTTCGGAAATGCCGTCGAGTTTTTTGTCGCGCCAGAGTTCGTGCATGCGTTCGTAGAGCACGCGCTTATTGACCATGTAGGGAATTTCGTCAACGACAATACGCGTGCGCGAATGGTCGCGGCCAAATTCTTCGAGATGCGTGCGTGCGCGCATGATGACGCGGCCGCGGCCCGTACGGTAGCCCTCGTAGACGCCCGACAGTCCATAGACGATGCCGCCGGTGGGGAAGTCGGGCGCGGAGATCAGCGCAATGAGATCATCGACCGAGCAGTCCGGATGCTCAAGCGCATGAACGCAGGCGTCAATGGTTTCGCGCAGATTGTGCGGCGGAATATTCGTCGCCATACCCACTGCGATGCCCGAAGAGCCGTTCACCAACAGTTCCGGCAGACGCGTCGGCAGAACAACCGGCTCCACTTCGGAGTTGTCGAAGTTGGGAACGAAGTCAACCGTGTCTTCATGCAGATCAGCGAGCATCTCCTCGGCGATCTTCATAAGCTTCACTTCCGTGTAGCGCATGGCCGCAGCGCTGTCGCCGTCGATTGACCCGAAGTTGCCCTGACCGTAGATGAGCGGATAACGCATCGAGAAATCCTGCGCCATGCGCACGATCGTCTGATACGCTGCACTGTCGCCGTGCGGATGGAATTTACCGAGCACTTCACCCACCACACGGGCGGCCTTCTTCGTGGGCGAACTCCAGACGTTGCCGATTTCCTTCATCGCGTAGAGCACGCGGCGATGAACGGGCTTTAACCCATCACGAACGTCAGGAAGCGCACGCCCCACGATGACACTCATCGCGTAGTCAAGGTAGGACTGGCGCATCTCGGTTTCGAGCGAAACCGGGAGAAGTTCGTTGGCGATCGAATCGCCCGACGCGCCGTGGCGGCCCTCGCCGCCTTCGTCATCTTCACTCTCGTCTTCGGGCGCAGCATTCGTCTGGGCCGTCTGGGGGGCATCAGTCTGCACATCCGGGGCGTCTGTCGTCCGACGGTCTTCTGCCGCAGGTCCTTCAGCCTCTGCCTTCCCCGGGATCTCTTCGCCCTGAGTCTTCTTTTCTTCGTCCATTAACGGCACCTTGGTGAGTGTTCATCGACCGCAGACATTTCCCGCTTCTGAAAATCAGCAGGCACAAAAAAAGCGTGCCGCTGCCGACTGAAGAGGATGCGGATCGATCCGAAACGGGTTATTTTAACAGGTTGATCCGACGCGTCCCAAAAGCCTAAAAGACGCGAATGGTTCAATATTCTGCACAGATTTCAACTTTCGACATACTCCTTTCAGCCGTCCCATCATGGAACTTATCGACACCCTCATTGAAGCCCGCTGGATCATTCCGATCGTCCCCAAGGGCGTGATTCTTGAAAACTCCGCCCTGGCCGTCAATGCCGGACGTATCGTCGACATCCTGCCGATTGAGACGGCCGAAAAAACGTATCAAGCACAAAAGGTCTTTCGTTTCCCGACAAGCGCTTTGCTGCCTGGTTTCGTGAATCTGCATTCACACGCAGCCATGAACCTCGTCCGCGGACTGGGAGCCGACCTCCCTTTGATGGATTGGCTCACCAAGGAGATCTGGCCGGCTGAAGGCAAACTCATGAGTCCAGAATTTGTGGCCGAAGGCTCTTGGCTCGCCGGGCTCGAAATGGCCGCGGGCGGCGTCACGACAACGTCCGACCATTACTTCTTCCCGAAATCCGCTGCCGAGGGGCTCCTTCGTGCGGGGCTGCGCTGCGCGGTTTCGGGCATCGTTA
>OGIZ01000853.1_pt1 | contig 14953 bp, 8 predicted proteins | sample 1571911 | NCBI WGS metagenome assembly OGIZ01 (sample SAMEA2582108, study PRJEB24529) | metagenome | biome: Human gut stool | place: China | collected 2011 | reverse complement strand
TAAAAATATTATTTTACTTTTAAAATTTTAATATATAAATCAGATTTATTTAAAGGTACAAAAGGTATCAAAATAAAAATAAATTTTATAAAAGTTTATTTAATATTAATTTTATTTTATGGTAAAATTTTATATATATTGTATTATTTTAAAAAATATTTATGTAAATAAAGAAGTTCTAGGGAGGAGTTAAAGTGTTGAATCCAAAATATTCTATAGGCGTTTACTATGATGAATTAGTTGAGGAGGATATAGAGAAAGTATATTCATATTTAAGTAGGGGAATAGTTGTTCATCTTTTTTTGAGAGGAATTTTAAAAGAAGAATTAGAACTAAATGAATATGATTTAAATACTTTTAAATTACCAAAAGACAATAACTTGCTTTTTGTTTATGAAGAGGAGACTTCTTTATATAGTGAAAATATTATTATCTTTGTTGATAATAAAATATTAAATAAGGAAGCTTATAAAAATATAACTGAGAATAGAGAGTGTGAATTTAATAAGGATCAATATGAAATTATTACAGCGCCTGTAGATGATAATATTATAGTAACTTCTGGAGCTGGCACAGGGAAAACTACTACTATGATAAATAGACTTATATATTTAAGGAGTGTAATGAGTGATTTTACGTTTGATCAAGCTGCATTAATAACTTTCACCAATAAAGCTAGTATTGAAATGAAAGAGAGACTTTTAGAAGTTTTAGATAAATATTTTAGAGTTACTAATGATATAAAATATTTAGATTATATGGAAGAGGCAGCTAAGAGTTCAATTTCTACTATACATAAATTTGCTAAAAAAATATTGAATAAAAGTGGAAGACATATAGGGATAAATAAAGATATAAATGTCAGGTCTTTTAAGTATAAAAGGCAAGAAGCTGTAAACAATGCTTTAAATAAGATATATAAAGAAGAAAGTGAATTATTTAGCTTAATAAAATATTATCCTATATATGAGGTTGAAAGAGTAATTTTAAAGATGTGGGAAATTTTAGATAACTATTCTATAGATTTACTTTCAAATAAAGTTAGGGTGGATTTTAATTTTGAAGAGGATAAATTTACTGAATTAATAAGTAAAACATTAAAATATGCTCAAGAAATACTTGATTGTGATAAAGAAAATGAGCTTGAGATTTCTGACTTGATGAAAAAACTAGCTTACGAAGATATATTTAAAGGAATAGATACTACTTATAAGGTGATTATGATAGATGAGTTTCAAGATAGTGATAACACTCAAATTGAGTTTATAAGTGAATTAGAAAAGAAAACAGGAGCAAGAATTTTAGTTGTTGGAGATGAAAAACAAAGTATATATAGATTTAGAGGAGCTGAATATACAGCATTTGATAAATTAAAAAAACTTTTAAGTAATAGTAAAAGAGAAGTAAAAGAATATGAAATGACTAGAAATTATAGGACAAATTATAACATTTTGAATGAAATAAATAGAATTTTTATTGAGGTGGATAAAAAATTAGAGTGCTTTAATTATAAGGAAAAAGATTATATATATTCTAATAAAGATAAGGATAACCCTAAGGAAATAACTTGCCTTAATGTAAGTGATAATTTGAAAAGAAAAGAATTTTTTGATGATCTTCTGGAAAATAAGAAAGAATATGAAAGTATAGCTGTTCTTTTTAGAAGTAACAGTGATATTAAGGAGTTTAAAGAGTTTTGTGATAGAAACAATATTTTATGTATGGTAGATTCAACAGGTGGTTTTTATAGACATGAAGCAGTAAGAGATTTTTATATAATGATTAAATCCATTATAGATGAGAAAAATTCAAGAACTATGTATTCCTTTATAAATACTCCTTATATATTTGGGGATATAGATAAAAATATAATATTAAATGGAAATAGTAAGGATAAGAACGAATTTTTATATTATATTTTAGAAAAAAATAATTGGAATTATTTTAGAGAGAGTAGTAATTTTAAGAATCCAATAATTCTTATTGATGAAATCATAGAAAAACTAAAGCCAGTAAAAAATTATTATGTTAAGGTCCTTCTTGAGGCTAAAAAAAATCAACATAATTATGTGAATATAGCTAAGATGAAGGCTTTAGAATATAAATTGAATTTAGAACATTTGGTATTCATATTAAAAAAAGAATTTTCTGAGAATATAACATCTATTGAGCAAATAGAGCAATTTTTAAAAGTAAAAATTGCTACTGATAATTTAGTTGATGTTAGAAAACCTAAAGATTATGAAAATAACTATATTCAGTGTTTAACAGTCCATAAAGCTAAGGGGTTAGAGTATGATTATGTAGTTTTAGACAAGCTTACTAACCACTTTTTAAGTAATAATAGAAAAGTTAATTTAATCTTAAAATCAGATGAAGATAAGTTACTTATAGGTTATAAGATTAGACTTGGTGAAGATGAGTTTAAAAATAAAATCTATTCAGATAATCTTAAAGATGAAAAAAATGAAATAAAAGGGGAAGAAGCTAGATTGTTGTATGTTGCTTTAACTAGATGCAAAAAGGGTCTTTACCTTAATATGTCTGGTGAGCTCGCAGCTACTGAAAGTTTAAATACTTGGAAGAGTTTGATTGGAGGAACTATTAATTATGTATAAAGTTGAAACACATGATAATTCTAAAGATTATTTTTCTAATATTAATATAGTAGAGGGTTGTTTGCATATTACTTCTAATACAAGTATAAGTAATATGATTATAGAAGTTAAAGAGTTAACACTTAAAGAAAGATGGAAAGTTATTGATATTGAAAGTTTAATAAAAAATATTTATAGGGATTGGAATAATGTTTTAAATAGATTTAAGTTAAAGGCGGAACTAAGAAAGATCATTTTGATTTTAAAAGCTGAAGGTAAAAATTTAGAGGAACTTAAGTTTATAGAAGATAACATAGATGTTTTAACTATTGATTTTATTAATATTATTGAGGTTGGAATAAAAGATTTAAGTTTTATAAATAAGAATAATATAAAAGAAATTTTATCAGATATTTATAAAAGGTTAGTAGGGAGTGAATTATTTAAAAGTATATCATCAGAAATATTAAATGTACAAAAGGCTAAAGAATTTTATAAATATTTAGAGGGGTATAATGGGGAAAGAATAAATAAAATTTACTTTTATAATTTAAATCATATAGATTTAAGAAGATATTTAATTATAGATATGCTTAAGAATGCAGGATTTACAATAGTTTTTAGAATACCGTATTTTAACAATTTAAAATCTATAAATAATTGCTGGGATAAAGTTTATGGAGATAGAGACTTATTTTATATAACTAAAAATAGTATTTCAAAAACTATACCTAAGTACGTTGCTTCATTAGAAAATTTAAATTATAAGTCATATGATGAGAAGGTAGAATGTTTTACTTATTCTGAAATAAGTGATTTTAGAAGAGATTTTAATAATACAGATGATTATAAAAAGCGAAAGAAGTTTTTTACTTTTTATAAGGATAGCTTAAGTTCTTGCTTAGATAAGGTTAAGTTTGATGAAAATCATGGTTTTCAAAGCAATATAGGTAGATTTTTACTTAATATTTATTCAGTAAACTTACAAGAGAATGATGTTAAGTTAAGCTTTGATTTGTATAGGGAACTAATAACTTCTGGATGGATTGAATATAGAGGGTGGAATGGAATAAGGCTTAACTCTTATTTAGTTGATAACTCAAGATATTTTAATGGAGTTAAATCAATAAATGAGATAATAGATAGGATATATACACTTAAAGAATTAGAGGAATTAAATGAACTTTTTGAAGAGGATTCAAAAGAAAAAATTAAGGCGGATGAAAGAAAAAGGTTATTATTAAATCCATTTAGAGCATTTGGTTATAACAATCCTGAAAGATACAACATAACAATAAATTATTTACTTGAATGTACTTTGAGATTAAAGAGATTTATTATAAAAGCATTGAATGAAGAGAATGGATTAATAGATTTAAAAGAACACTTTGAATTATTATCCATACTTTTTAGAAATCAATATATAACTGGATTATATAATAATTCAAATAGTTTTGAAAAGAAAGTTTTAGGAAAAATATGGGGAGTGTTGAAGTCTAAAACTTTTATCAGTGATTATTTAAGTAAACATGAAATAAGAGAGTATTTTAATATAAGTTTAAGTACTTCTGAAAAAGAGGATAAAGATGAAGAAGAAGATTTTGGTATAGACCAACTTGAGGGGATGATTCTTAGAAAATCAAAAGTAGGAAAGAGAAATGGAGAAGACATTATATATATTTCAGATTTATCATTTAAAGCTTATGATGAATATATAAGAAAGAAATCATTAAATGATAAAATACTAAGCAATAATGATTATGAAGAACTTTTCAAATCATCATTAAGAGGAAGACATAGAGATTTAGTTTTAAAAGGGTTTGAACTTCAAAATAAAAGTATTAAAGCTGCAGAAAGTTATTTAAGATTTTCTATTGCCAATTTATTTATAAATTTTAATGGAATAAAATCTTTTAGTTGGATTTCTAATTTTAGAGATGATGATATGGAATCGATATTATTAAAACAGATTAGATCTATATATGGAATTGAAAATATTGTTGTTAAGACTTTTTTAGATTTTGATGACTACATAGAAGAAAGGGACATACAGAGTATAAAGTATTATGAATATAATAAAAAAGAATTAAGAAAAGATTTTAGTAAATATCCAGAGGTAGCATATAGAGATTTAGATTTTTGTTCAGCAAAGTTTTTATATTCATCTGTCCTAGATGAATATCCTATGTATTTATCAAACTTTCATGAAAAGTTAGCTTTCTCTAGTTTGATTTCTGTTTTAAAAAATAGTGTAGATGATAGCTATAAAAATATATCTAAATATATATTTCCGCTATTTCCTCAGTGGACTGATGTTGTTAAGTCTAATATATTAACTTGTGAGTATGGGAGAAAGAATATTAGAGATTATAAGTACTTTGATGGGATAAATTATCCTAAGAGTATAGATTCTATATTTTTATTAAAGAGCAAGTATTTAGTAGGAGAAAATTGGAAGGTTAGAAATAGATATGACAAAGGAAACTTTAAGGCTGAGGAATATTATAAAGAGTTTATAGATGAATACTTAGAAGATGATATTTATAACAGTGGAACTCATTGTTCTATGTGTCCACATGTTTATTTATGTAAGAAGGGGGAGTTTTTAGTTGGGGCTAAATAATGAGAGTAAGGAGTTTTTTAAGGGTATATCAAGAATTTGGAGAAACTATAAAGACTATACTTATTTAGATGGAATAAAGCTTTCCCAAGCTCAAATAGACATAATAGAGAAAGAAGAGGATCAGTTATTAATTGAGGGGTATGCAGGTACAGGAAAGAGTTTAACACTTATATATAAGTTTATAAATGTATTAGTTAGAGAAGAGGGCAAAAGAGTTCTTTATGTTACTTTTAATGATACCTTAATAGAGGATACAAAAAAGAGGTTGAGCTATTGTAATGAGTATAATGAGAACAAAGAAAGGCATCATGTAGAAATATGTACTTTTCATGAAATAGCATCTAACATTCTAAAAAAGAAAAAGATAATTGATAGAGGAATTGAAAAGTTAACCGCTAAAAAAATAGAGGATTATAAAGGCGTAGCTTTAAGAAGAATAGCAGGTATATTATCTAGATATATAGAAGGAGGCAAATATTATAGTGAGTTGCCTAAAGAAGAAAAATTATATAAAACACATGATGAGAATTTTATTCGGGAAGAGGTTGCTTGGATAAAAGCAATGGGATTTATAGAAAAAGAAAAATATTTTGAAAAAGATAGAATAGGAAGAAGTAAAAGTATAAGACTTACAAGATCTCAAAGAAAAACAATATTTAAGATTTTTGAAGAATATTGTGAAGAACAAGAAAAGAAGTTTTATAGATATTTAGATTTAGAGGACTATGCATTAAAGCTTATTCAGAATATAGATAATTTTGATGATTTAAAATTTGATTATATATTTGTTGATGAGGTACAGGATTTAGATCCTATGCAAATAAAAGCATTATGTCTTTTAACAAATACATCTATAGTTTTATCTGGAGATGCAAATCAAAGAATATACAAAAAGTCTCCAGTTAAATATGAAGAGCTTGGATTAAGAATTAAGGAGAAAGGCAAGAGAAGAATATTAAATAAAAATTATAGATCTACAGGAGAGATTGTTAAATTAGCAAATTCAATAAAATTTTTTGATGAAAGCATTAATAAATATAATGAAAAACAGTTTGTTAAAAGTGGTGATAGGCCAATAATTCGCAAGGTAAATGATAAAAAAGGAGCTGTTAAATTTCTTATAGGTGAGATTAAAAAGATACATGAAGAGGATCCATATAAAACGATTGCTATAATTCATAGAGAAAAAAATGAACTTATAGGATTTCAAAAAAGTGACTTTAGAAAATATTTAGAAGGACAACTTTATATGGAGAAATTTTCAGATATTAAAAGCTTTGAAAGTAAATTTGATTTAAGAGAAAAAAATCAAGTGTTTTATACTAATGGATATGATGTTAAAGGTTTAGAGTTTGATGTTGTATTTATAATAAATTTTAACACTGCAAACTATCCTTTAGCAAAAGAATTAAAAAAAATAAAAGCTGAAAATGATGGAAAAGAAATGGCCTTAATAAAAGATGATATATTAGAATTTATAAATAGAGAAAAAAGACTTTTATATGTTGCTATGACAAGAGCTAAAGAAAAACTTTATTTAGTAGCTGATTGCAAAAATAGTAATATATCAAGCTTTATATATGATTTTAATAAAAAATATTATAAAGCTCAGAATTTTAAAAAGAAAGAAATAGAAGAAAATTATAATAGATATAAAATAAAGATGAAAAGAGAGTATGGAATTATTATTGAAGATGATGATTTAGTTAATATTAAAAATAAAAAAACTGAAGAGATTGGAGAACTTCAGAAAGAAGATATAGTTAATAATATTTTAGGAAATGAAAAAAGTATTATTAATAAAAATGAAATAATTAGTTCAGAAAAAAAATATGATAATAAACAAGAGAATAAATTTAATATTGATATTAAAGAAAAAGGGAAAAGTGATATCGATAAAATAAAAGTATTTTTTATTAACAAGGGAATTGAAGTGGTTGACAACAGAGAGAAAAGTGGATGTTTGTGGATTGTGGCTGGAAAAGAAGCGATTCCTTTAATGAAAAAATTTGGAGCTTTAGGATATAATTTTGTTTTTATCGCTAAGGGAGGGAGAGCCTCTAAGAATAGACCAGCATGGTATTTAAAATAATTTATCATATACATGATAAAAGCTACAAAGACTTGTATTCTAAAAAGGAGATTGCCATTGATCTATTTAAAAACTTTATAAATAAGGAGTTTACTAAGGATTTAAAAGCCGATGATTTAACATTGGTGAATAAATCTTTTATATCATCAGACTATGAAGAAACAGAAAGTGATATAGTTTATAAAGCTAAAATAGGTGGTAGTGAGGCAATATTCTACATACTTTTAGAATTTCAGTCTAGAGTGGACTATAGAATGCCACTTAGATTATTATTTTATATGGTTGAGATTCTAAGAGAATTTTCTAAGAATGAAAATCATGATAAAAATGATAGTAACATAAAGATACCTGCTGTAATACCAATAGTATTATATAACGGTAAACAAGTTTGGGATGTACCTAGTGAATTTAGAAAGATGTTTTACAATGAAGAAATGTTTCATAATGGAGTATTAAATTTTACATATGATGTCTTTGATGTAAATAATGGATTCACTAAGGAAGAGCTAATAAACAGTAAAAATGTAACAGCAGCTATATTTTTACTAGATCAGAAAATAACTCCACAGGAATTCTTAGAGAGAGTAAAAGCTATTGCTCTTTTCTTTGATGGATTATCAACTGAAGAATTAAAGGCAATTAAGCATTGGATAAAGAATACTACAGAAGATACATTAGCTATAAAAGCTACAGAGGTTTTGGAAGCTGATAAAGGGGAGGTTTTAAGAATGGTAGCTAACAATGCATTTATAATTAAAGAAATGGAAGAGAATGCAGAAAAAAGAAAAGCAATAGAAATTGCAAAAAATTTATTAGATATTTTAGATGATAAAACAATATCAATTAAAACTGGATTAACTATAGAGGAAGTAAAGAAATTAAGAGAAGAATCTTAATGATTAAAGCTAAAGATACCTTTATAAGTAAAGATATGAAAGATGAAGCAAGAGAATAGAGTAATATAGAGTTAAAGAAGAAATAGTTTAAATTTATAGGATAGAAGAATAGTAGCATTAAGAGGCCTTATTTATTGGGAAATTCTGATAAATAAGGTCTTTTTATTTTTTATAATGGGTGGGATTGATGGTTAAATACATTTAATTTTCAAAAAAAGCTATTTTAAAAGTTAAAACTTTAAAAATATAAACGTAATTAAGAGTAGGGGGATGTGTAATTGAATTAAAATATATAAAGCTTAATTCATTAACAAAAATGTTATATAATGTTAATGAGGTAGGAGCGTTTTTAATACTAGATTTTCTTTTAAATAAACACCTACTTAAAATAGAGCAGAGTAATAAATTTTTATAAACACATATTTGAATAGATTATGTTTTAAAAAGTTTAAAAGTTATTCAGTATTAGATAATAGTTTTAATAGTAATTAGATTATATTCTATAGAAGTTTAGTAGGAGGGTATAAGGTGTCAAGTTTAACAGTTGAAGCATTTAAAGGAATAGGAAGTTTAAAGCCTATGTTATTTTATGAATATAAGGTAACTGGAAAGGGCAAGTATGATAATGTGTATAAAATCATTAAGAGTGCAAGGTATAAAATGCATTCAAGAAATTTATTTAAAGGTGTATTTATAAAAGGTGATAAATTATATACATTAGAAAAGTTTGAAGATATAGAGGATTTAGATTTTGCAAATATAAATTTTGAAAAAAGTGAAGTTTTGAGTATAGAGGACAATATGAGTATATATGGGGAGGTTGTTGAGTATTATATAAATTTAAAGCTTAAAAAAGTTAAGGTTTTAGGTAAGTATCCTAAATATAGAATTAATTATTCTAAGGATATACTTAGCAATACTTTGTTAACAAGAGAGTTAAAGGATGAATTTAAGAAAAGTAATAAAGGATTTAATTTAAAGCGTAAATTTAGAATTTCACCAGTAGTTAATAAAATGGGTAAAGTAATTTTATATTTAAGCTGTTCAGCTGATTTTTCAACTAATAAGAATATTTATGAAATGCTTAAAGAAGGATTAGAAGTAGAAGGGTTAGCTGTAAAAAGTGAATGGTCAAATATAAGTGGAAACTTAGTTATAGAAAGTGTATTAGAAACAAAAATAAGTGAGCCAACAAGTTTAGGACAATCTTTGATAGATTACTATAAAAATAATAATCAAGGGTATAGAGTTAAAGATTTTACTGATGAGGATTTAAATGCAAACATAGTAAATGTAAGAGGCAATAAGAAAATATATATGTACATACCACATGCATTAAAACCTATTATAACTAGGGAGTATTTAGCTAAAAATGATCCGGAATTTTCTAAAGAGATAGAACAATTAATAAAAATGAATATGAATTATAGATATGAGACCTTAAAGTCATTTGTGAATGATATTGGAGTTATTGAAGAACTTAATAACTTAAGTTTTGAAAATGAATATTATGAAGATGTTAAATTATTAGGTTATAGTAGTGGGAAAATAGATGAACCAGTACTTATGGGAGCAAAGGGGATTATAAAAAATAAGATGCAAATCTTTTCTAATGGATTTTATAAATTGCCAGAGAAAAATATTAAGTTTGGAGTTTTATTTCCCAAAGAATTTGATGGAGTAAGTAGAAAAGCAATAAGAGCTATATATGATTTTGCTAAAGAGGGTAAATATCATGATGAAAAAAATAGATATATAACAGATCATTTAATGAATATAGACTTTAGTCAAAAAGAATGTATTTTTGAAGAATATTATTTAGGAGATATTACAGAATATAAAAAGGCTGCATTAAAATTAAAAAACTATGGTAACTTAGGTTTTGTAATAGCTATTGTACCTAATATGAGTGATGAAGAGATAGAAAATTCATATAATCCTTTTAAGAAGATATGGGCTGAATTGAATTTACCATCTCAAATGATATCTGTAAAGACAGCAGAAATCTTTGCAAATAGTAGAGATAATACAGCATTATATTATTTACATAATATAGTCTTAGACATTTTGGGGAAAATAGGAGGAATACCATGGGTTGTTAAGGATATGAAGGGGGAAGTAGATTGTTTTGTTGGATTAGATGTTGGAACTAGAGAGAAGGGAATACACTATCCAGCTTGTTCTGTTGTTTTTGATAAATATGGGAAGCTTATAAATTACTATAAACCTAATATGCCTCAAAATGGTGAAAAGATTAATACTGAAATACTTCAAGAGATTTTTGATAAGGTATTAATTTCGTATGAAGAGGAAAATGGAGCTTATCCTAAAAATATTGTTATACATAGGGATGGCTTTTCAAGAGAAGATTTAGATTGGTATGAAAATTATTTTGGAAAAAAGAATATCAAGTTTAATATAATAGAAGTTAAAAAAAGTACACCATTAAAAATTGCATCTATTAATGAGGGCAATATAACAAACCCAGAAAAGGGAAGTTATATATTAAGAGGAAATAAGGCATATATGGTTACTACTGATATTAAAGAAAATTTAGGATCACCAAAACCATTAAAGATAGAAAAATCTTATGGGGATATAGATATGTTAACTGCATTAAGTCAGATATATGCACTAACTCAAATACATGTTGGAGCAACAAAGAGTTTAAGATTGCCAATAACTACAGGATATGCAGATAAGATTTGTAAAGCAATAGAGTTTATTCCTCAAGGAAGAGTTGATAATAGATTGTTCTTTTTATGATTAAATTAGAAAGAGTTTTATATGAGATGTTTTAAAATATAAATTTTACTTAAGGAGAGTGTATTAGCGGAAGTATGTAATGTCCTTATTGTAAAGGTGAGCTAGTTAAGAAATGGGGACAATTTGGAGGGTTTATTTCATGTAGCAATTATCCTAAGTGCAAATTTTCATTTTCTATATAGTATATATAAATTTTAAAATAATATATTAGTTTATTATTTTAAAGTATATTAGGTTAATAGGTGAGTAAGTATTTAGAATTTTAGTGAGATGTTAATGTACTATATCAAATTAAAGAGAGGTTAAATACATCTTATAAGAATGATTTTGGAAAGATTATATTATTATCTAAATAGAGTTAAAAGGTTTAATGAATTTCATATGAGTGTAATGTTAGGGTGGAGAGCTTTTTAATGAGCTCTCTTTTATTATGGGATAAAATTAAATATTATTAAAAATAATTTTGAAATTATCTTATATATAGTAATTAAATGTATTTTTTGATAATTACTTTAAAAAAGTATAATATATGATAAAATAATATGGAAAGATTTAAAATATCAAGAAGATATAAAGTTTGCTGAAAAGCTAATAAGTACTATATAAGAATTAGAGTTATAAAATAGGTTTTTGAAATTATTATTGATAATAGGTGATATAAATGTTAAGTCCAATAATGTATTTAGATATATGTAGAGAAAATAATGAGGTTATTTTTAAAGGAGCAAGTTTTGGATTGAATCTAAAAAGAAATGATCCAAGATTAATGAATTTAGATGAAAAATATAAGGAGTTTGAAAGACAAACAGGAGAAGACTTTTTAATGTATTGTGTTTGTTACATAGTTTATGATGTTATAAAAGATAAGTATTATTTAAGTGATAAGATGTATTTTGTTGGTCAAGAAGGGGAAGATATTTGCTTTGGAAAACTAACTGTGGATGAAAAGAGTAAAATATTAAAAAAGGTTGAGAAGAGAAAGTATCTTACTCATAAGCTTAAAGCAGAATACATTTTTGAAATCTTAGATTTTGATGAATTTAAAGAGTATTATGAGAAATATTTTAAAAAAGATATTTTTTAGATTAGTTTATGAAATGAGTAAAGAAGAGCTAATTAATTATTTAGATAGCTTAAATTATATGATATTAAAAGATGGGAAGAAATCTTTGAAACTATAAAGAAAATAGCTAATAAGGCTAGTGAAATAGAAAAAAGCAAATAATTAAAAGATTAAAGCTAACTATTAAGAATTTTCTTTATAGTTAGCTTTTTTAGTAAGATTTATTTTAAGTTAGAATTTATTTATAGTCATACTTAAATATAACTTAATTTAGCTAAGAGTATGTAAGTAATTAATAAAGATATGAGGATTGGATAAGTGAATAAAGGATTTAAAGAAAGAATGAAAAAACTAACTAATAAAACTGAAAATTTTATTAGTGAATTAATAAGTATTATTGAAAATTTAGAACAAGAAAAAGAGTTTTTAAATAAAAAGGTTTCTGATATGGAAAATATAAATAACTTTAATAAAGATATTATTAAAAAACTAAAAGAAGAAAATAATGAATTTAAAAAGAAATGTGAAGATTTAGAAGAGGAAAATGAGTTAATCAAATTAGAAGTTGATGTTTTAAACCTTGATTTAGAAGAACGAGATGGGTTAATAAATTATCTGAAAAATGAACTTGAACTTTTAACAAATAGTAAGGTTATTGAAACTATACCAGACAATTATCTATCTAAACTTAATGTGAAAAATGAGAGTAATTTAAATGATAGCAATTTAGAAACTATTATAGAAGAGAATCCTAAGTTTTTAACTCTTATAAAAGAAGCTATTATACATAAAAATGAATATAAGGCTGATGAAATATTAATAGATAATATAGAAGAAATTGCAATGGATAAAGATGTGTTAACAGAGGAAGATAAGATTTTATTAAGTTACTTAGCTTTTAATAACTCATTATTAAAAAACTTAATTGAAAAGAATGAGCAAATAAAGAGCTTTGTAAGTGGAAATAGCAAGGAAGCTTTTGCCTTAGATTTGCTTATAAAAGAGCAAAATGCAGGTTTTTATATAGCTTTTGATGAATGTTTTCAAAGTTATTATAACAAAGAGAAGAGGTTATTTTCAAATATTAATAAGGACATAAAAAGTTATTTAGAACGTTTATGTAATGAAAATTCTTATAAATATGTCCTTGATTATGCTATTTTACAAAATGGTAGTGAGAAAGGATACAACAAATATAAGGCATTTGTTAAGGTAAAGGGAAAATATTGCTTAGTTTATGTATTAAATGATAAAGAAAATATAAACTATGTTAAGCTAGATTTACTAAGATTTATATTAAAAAATGATATTAAATGTTACAAAGAATATCATGTGCTAAAAGAAAGGTTTTCTATATTAACTATAGATCCATTTGTAGAAAAAATGTCAAATAATATTATAGACTATAAAAAGTCTTTTAAGAATTTTATACATAAATTAAATGGGAATGCTTCATTGCTTAGTTTGAAAGCTAGGAATGATATTGCTTTAATAAGTATTTTTTTAGAATTATTTGATACGTTGAAAAAAGAATCAAAGTGTATTGAAGATCTTTATAATAAAAAAGATATTGAATTCGAGTTTATTGAAGTGCTAAATGAAGGAAGAAAATCCAATGAAAACAAAGCTTTAGTTTTTGAATACTTCAATAAAAATAAAGAAAAACTATTGTTTAGTGATACTATTTTAAAAAAATTAAACCTCATATTTAATTTTGAGTTAAAAGAATTTGGTGGGTTAGATAAATATAATGAAATTATTAATTTATATAACAATGATATAGATAAACGTATAATTGTAGACAAGATAGAAGCTTTGTTAGATGATTCTAAGGAAGCTTCAAAGTTAACTAAGAGTAAGAAAAACTCAATATTATTTATAGGTAACATAGTTGGTGTAAATAAGTTCAGAATGGATAGAATTTTAAAAATAAATTCTATGGAGCCAAGCTTAGAACTTTTAGCATACAGGAAGTTAGGGAGAACAAGTGGAGGATATAAGTATTTAACATCTAATAGAATGAAATTTACATACTTAGATGAAAGAATAAGAAAAAAACTTTTAGCTGAACTCATAGAACTTCAAAGAGAGCGTGAAATATTAGGAAATAAATTTTTTAACATAAGAAGTATTGAGCAACCTAAAAATCAGGTTGAATTAAGTAAGGAATCACCAATAAAGAAACTTGGATACAGTACTAATTTGGGTGATAAGGAACGTTGGAATATATTATCTAAAAAAGCTATACCAACATTAGGGGAAAAGAAGGTTGCATATCACTTAAGAATGCTCATAAATATGAACAAGCATAGAAAGAATAGACAAAATGCTGTTGAAAAGTGGGAAAAAGATTTAAATAAGATATTGTCTAAAAAGTGATAAATTAAATAAAAAGAATTTAGAAACTTTTGACAGTATAATTAGTTATAATAAAATCTTCTTGTGCAAGTTTTGTGCAATAAGATTTTTTTTATTATAGATATAAAATGTTAAAGTATAGAATTTAACTTTAGACTTGTTGGTTATAGTAAATTTACTTTATACTATAAATAGATTTTATTAAAAATAGTAATGATAATATTAATTTAATAAGAAAATTTGTTTTAAAAATAGTATTAATCATTAAATATTGGAGGAAAAAGGCATTTATGATTACAGGTGAGTTAAGAAGTAAGGTAGATAAGATTTGGGAAACATTTTGGACTGGGGGACTTACAAATCCATTAGAAGTTATAGAGCAGTTTACATATCTTTTATTTATTAAAGGATTGGATGATGTGGAGACAACAAAGGAAGCGGAGGCAACTCTTTTAGGAGTTGATTTTGATAGAACATTTCCAGAGGACAAACAGGATTTAAGGTGGAGCAAATTCTCTAATGAGGGAGATGCTCAAAAGATGTATGATATAGTTCAAA
>OGIZ01000848.1_pt1 | contig 14993 bp, 17 predicted proteins | sample 1571911 | NCBI WGS metagenome assembly OGIZ01 (sample SAMEA2582108, study PRJEB24529) | metagenome | biome: Human gut stool | place: China | collected 2011 | reverse complement strand
TCCGATTCTGGCATGACCGGAACAGATGTAAGAGTTGGAAGTTACAGATAGCTGCCTAATCAGCAGACACTATTTATATTTGGATTGCATTTAGGAATAGAAGGAGCTGCAATTGCAACGATTATTTCACAGACTTTATCAGCAGCATATGTATTTTATTTTTTAAGAAAGAAATCGGAGCTAAAAGTTCGAATGCTCTCCAAGGCAGAATGGAAAGTATGTGGAGCAGATGCAAAAAATATCGTGAGTCTTGGTAGTGCAGGATTTATTATGCAGCTGACAAATAGTTTAGTAACAATATGTTGCAACAGTGTGCTGTCAGGTATCGGAGGAGATGTTTATATATCAGTGATGACAATTGTATCAAGCATCCGGCAGATGGTAGAGACACCAATTTATGCTATGAATGAAGGAACCTCTCCAATTTTAAGCTACAATTATGGAGCACAGCGTCCAAAACGTGTTAGAAAAGCAATTAGAGTGATGACTTGCATGATTCTTATTTATACGGCAATCATGTGGAGTGTGATTATTTTTGCACCAGAATTTTTAATCGGAATTTTCAGTTCGGATAAAGAATTACTGGTAGATGCAGTAGAAGCATTGAAGTTGTATTTTGCAGCATTTATATTTATGGATCTGCAATATATTGGACAGACGGTATTTAAATCATTAAATAAAAAGAAACAGGCAATCTTCTTTTCGTTACTTAGAAAAGTATTTATAGTTGTGCCATTAACATATTTGTTTCCATATATATTTCATATGGGAACAAGAGGTGTGTTTTTAGCAGAACCGATATCAAATGTAATTGGAGGAAGTTTGTGTTTTATTACAATGCTGGCAATTGTGATGCCGGAGTTAAAGAGAATGAAGGAGGCAAATTATGAGTGAGTTAGATGTGATTCAAGATTTTTATGAGAAGGATCGGAAAGAAAAAATTGACAAATATCGTATTTTAAATGAAGCGGTTGTAAAGGGACAAATCCTTTTTACAGGATCATCATTGATGGAACAATTTCCGATAAATGAATTGTTAATGACTGAGAAAATGGATTGTATTATTTACAACCGCGGAGTTGGCGGGTTTACAACAGATGATATGTTAGAAAACATGGATGTTCAGGTGTTTGATACAGAGCCGTCTAAGATTTTTATTAATATTGGAACAAATGATATTAGTAATCCGTCGATTTCTTTTGAGGAAGCACTTACACATACCATAACAAATTATGAGAAGATTCTGGTGCAAATTAAAGAAAAATTGCCGGAAACACAGGTGTATATGATGGCATATTATCCTGTTAAAGAGGATGCTCCGTTGCCAAAGGGGGAATGGGGCAGAACGATGTTTAAAAATCGAAATAATACAAATATACCGATAGCTAATAAAGAAGTCAAAAAACTGGCCGATAAATTTGGCTATACATATATTGATGTGAATAATGGATTGACAGATGTAAATGGAAATTTAAAAGAGGAGTATACGATAGAAGGCGTACATATGTATGCAAATGCGTATAGGTGTGTTTTAGAGAATCTTAAGCAGTATCTATAAGGGAAAGAGCCATCTTTATCAAGCAAGCTTGAAAGATGGCTCTTTCACGTAAATGTGCATGGCTCGTAGCGTTAACAAATTCCTGGTACTTTTCAAGATAAAGTAGAAATAGTGCAATTTTCACATGATATTATACAAGAATCACATAGAAATATGTCGTATTATTGATAGAGTAGTCTTGAATTGTATGTGAGGAGAAAAACATGACAGCTAAAAGAAAAACATTAACACAGCTATCTGTGCCAATATGCTTAGAAACTTTATTTTATATGCTTTCCGGTATGGTCGATACGCTTATGCTATCATCTGTAAGTGACCAGGCTGTAGGAGCAGTGGGAACAGCCAACACATATATAGGCGTTTTTATTATTATGTTTGGAGTAATATCATCGGGTATGATAGCTGTTATGTCACAAAATATTGGAGCCGGAAGACCGGGGATTGCATATCAGGCAAGACAACTTGGACTTATATTCAACGCATTGATAGGTATCATAATGTCTATCATTCTTGCTGCCTTTTCTGGTGGGATGCTTAGAATCGTAAGTATTGCTCCGGCTTTGCTTGAGCCAGCTGAAATATACCTTAGAATTGTTGGTGGCACATGTTTTTTAAATGCACTTATTCCTATTTTCTCCAGTTATTTGAGAGTATTTGGATATACAAAGCATTCTTTAATAGGAACTGTTGTTGGAAATGTTTTTAATATAATACTTAATTCAGTATTCTTATTTGTATTCAATTGGGGCGTAATGGGAGTTGCTGTTGCCACAGTTATTTCGAGAGTTGTAAATCTTATTATTGTAGCTGGCATGGGGGCTGTGCTTATAAAAGCAAAGCAGAGTCCTGAACGGATTACATCAAGAAAGATATTTGCGCAGATTGTTAAGATTGGTTTTCCTTCTGCACTTGAAACTGCACTTTACAACATCGCAATGACCTTGATTGTGCGTTTTATGAATCAGATGGATGTGGATGGAATGAATGTTACAGCTCGCTCATATGCTGTGCAGATTGCAAATTTCTCGTATTGTGTGGGAGCTGCCCTTGCTCAGGCAAATGCAATTATGACCGGCTGGAGAATTGGAGCAAAAGAGTTTGAGAAATGCAACAGGGGAACGAGAAAAGCTGCGATATACGGAATCATCACAGCGACATGCTTTTCTGTAACATTTGCATTGGTCGGGCATTTTATAGTGCATATATTTACCGATGATATACAGATGATAAATCTTGTGGTAAAGTTGTTAATAGTAGATATATTTCTTGAATTTGGAAGGGTAACAAACCTTGTATATGGTCAGGCATTAAAAACGAGTGGAGATGCAGTTTTCCCGGTTGTGCTAGGTGCGATATTTATGTATTTATTTGCAGTTGGCGGAACATATTTTCTCGGAATACACATGGGACTTCTGGCTGTGGGAGCATATATTGCTATGGCAGGCGACGAATGTGCGAGAGCTGTGGGAATGGTACTTAGATGGAAGAGTGGAAAATGGAAGAGTAAAAGTCTTGTAGAATTATCTGATGTGTCGTAAATCCTCTGTTTTGGCTGTAGGGAATGTTAAAGGAGAGATTATGTACTTTGAATTAAAAGAAAATAAACCACACGGTACAAAGGATGATCCGTTTAGTACATATCATATAAAAAATGGAGGACGATCATTTCAGATACCGGTACATTGGCATGATGAACTGGAAATTATATATGTAAAAAGTGGTTTTTTGACTGTAAGTATATCAGGAGAAAATTATATTGGAACCCCCGGGGATGCTTTTGTAGTTTCGCCGGGTAATCTGCATTTCATGGGTTCACAGACTGGTACAGTAGATTATTTTACTTTCCTTTTTCCATTAGAATACATATCTTTTTGCGTAAATGATATGTTAGATGATAAATTACTGAAGCCGTTAAAAAATGGTCATCTGATGATAGACCCAAGAATAAAAGATACAGCAAAAGAACTGTGTGAGCAGTTGGTTGAGACATATATGGCAAAAAATAAGAAAATTGAGTCTGAAATAACTGCTCAGATAAAGACAAAAAGAATTCTTTTACAATTTATTCTTGAAATGTGGGAGAAGGGCTTTGTAATCGAAAATGATAAAAGCGGGAGAAATACTGTAGAAAAAGAAATCATTTCATATGTACAGCAGAATTTTAAAGGAAAGATATCGTTGAAAGAATTTGGTGAGCAGTTTCATCTTTCGGAAAAATATATATCGCGATATTTTAAGGAACATTTTCATATTACACTTTCGCAATATATTACACATTTACGATTAGAGTATGCAAAACAGCTGTTACAAGATACGGATACTCCTGTTACAGAGATTGCAATGCAGAGCGGATATCAGAATGTAAGCTATTTTATCAGAAGCTTCAAAAAAGCATATGGAGTTTCTCCGTTAAAGTATAAGAAAAAATAATTAGCACTCACCTATTGATAATGGAAGTCGATTTTTGTCCTGTCTTGTGTATCCTAGAAGTGCCTGTTTTACAGGCTTTCCGGGGCATCAGTCATTTTGTCTGGTATTGTAAAGCAGTGTCAGATTTGCCGTAAATGTCGTAAATTTGTGGTCAAAAAATGATGAGAAATGGAGAGTGCTAATAAAATGAAATTAACGTATACGAATGTAAATGGATATCTGATTCCGAATCTCACCTATAAATCCGGTGAGCAGATGGAGCAACTTGGAAAGTATGGTTTTCTTCGTAGAGATTATCTGAAAAACCATCGAAATTCAACCTATCAGGTGATGCTTCTGCAGGATACGATTGGAGAGCATCTTCTGGAAGTGGACAAGGCAGCCAGGGAACGGGAAGAAGTGATTCTGAAACAGTTGGAAGAAAAAGAACCGCTGCCGGATAAGGAGAAAGATCAGATGGCATGGGTAAGAGCTGCCAATCAGCACAGAGCGATTGCAGAAGAGATTATCCTGAAAGAATTGATTTATGTATAAGGATTGCCAGTAACTAATCTGGTAGGTAACTGATAAAAATAGAATATTGTGAGCGAAGTAAGACGTGAGTCATAAGATATGGCTTGCGTCTTTTTCTTTTGAACTGGAAAGGAGGATGGGAGCATGGCACAGATTTTTCGTGTAGAGAAAACTAAGAATTTTACGGTAATGAGTAATCACCATTTCAAGAATAAGAATCTGACATTGAAAGCGAAAGGCCTATTGTCACTGATGTTAAGTTTACCAGAGGACTGGAATTACAATATGCAAGGACTGGCAACACTGAGCAGAGATGGGATTGATTCTGTTCGTTCTGCAATTAAGGAATTAGAGCATCATGGATATGTGGAACGCCATAGATTGCGTAATGAATATGGCTTTTATGGCGATACCGAATATATTATCCGGGAAGTTCCATTAGGAGAAGAAAATGATTAAGCGAAGGAGAAAATGCCTAATGGTGGACAGTCCAATTTTGGACAATCAGGTCATAGGAAATTCCTATCTCCGGACATCAGAAAATAGGAAAACCAGATATGATAAATCCCATATTGGACAAACCGTCGCTATTAATAACCAATGTTATCAAATATGAATTATTAAAGAACCAGTAAATAAAATATCCATCTTATCAATTCACGTAAGTATTAATAGGATTGGATAAGAAAAGAAAGAATGAGGTATATGATTATGAGAATGATGAAAAACAACAATAATGAGACAGTTACAGTGATCGGGATTGATCACGGTTATGGTAACATGAAAACTGCAACCAGATGTTTCCCTTCCGGGGTAGCCAGATACGAGAAGGAGCCAATCTTTCAGAATAATCTTCTTGTTTACAATGGAATGTATTACCAGATCGGAGAGGAACACAAGGAGTTCTGCGCAGAGAAAACGCAGGATGAGGACTATTATGTGCTGACACTGGCGGCTATCGCAAGAGAACTTGATGGGAAAGGAATGAATCGGGCAAAGGTACACATTGCAGCCGGACTTCCGCTTACCTGGGTAGCTACACAGAAAGAAGATTTCCAGAAATATCTTCTCCAGAATGAAAGTGTAGATTTTATATTCCGCAATAAAGAGTATCATGTAGAGTTTGCAGGAGCTGATATTTACCCACAGGGATTTGCAGCAGCCTTTTACCGCTTACAGGATTTCAAAGGAATCAACATGCTGGTGGATATTGGAAACGGAACTATGAACATCATGTATATCAACAATTCCCGTCCGTTAGAGAAGAAATGTTTTACAGAGAAATATGGAACACACCAGTGTGTGCTTGCTGTCCGGGAAAGTCTGCTGAAAGAACTGGGAACAGTGGTAGATGATCTTGTAATTGAGCAGGTGATCCGTACCGGGACTGCTGATATTGGTGAGAAATATTTGGCAGTCATTCGCAAAGCTGCCAGAGATTATACGAAAGAAATCTTTCATAAGCTGAAGGAACGGGAATACAATCCAGAACTGATGCGCCTGTATGTGGTCGGCGGTGGCGGTTGTATGATCCAGAATTATGGAGAATATGACAAGAGCCGGGTGACAATTGTACGGGACATTTGTGCCACAGCGAAAGGCTATGAAGCAATGACCGTAAGGAAAATCCAGAGAAACGGAGGGATGCTTGTATGAGAAAGGAACGGAAAATCATCAACACAAATATCCGTTTGAATCTTTGTGATGAACAGGACAGGCAGGCATGGGAATATTTGCAGACGATGGACAGGGAGAAATATAAATCGTACACAAGAGCTGTTGTAGTTGCTTTGAATGATTATTTTTCCAGAGAGTACAGGAATGAAGCAGATCCGTATCTGGAAACCAGGGAAAAGGAAGATGCGTTTCTGGAAAGAGTAGAAACAGCTGTACGGGATGGAGTAAAAGAATCTGTCCCGATGGCTATAGCGAAGAATCTGATGGAAATGCTTGTACCGTTTGTAAAAGAATCGGTAGGAGAAATTAATCTGCCGGACAGAACACTAACAATGGAGAAAACGGATGGAGAGATTGCAGAAGATAATCTGGACTGGGAGAAAGAAGCTGATATGGATGCAGCACTGGATTTTGCGGACAGTTTTTAGATGGTTATGAAATAGCGTAACTGGAAAACAAACTGACAGTAAGGAATAGGTTTACAAAAACAGAATAGCAGAAAAAGACAATGGCAGTGGTGACATTTCAGACATTATAAATTGGAGAAATGTTTATGACTGCTATTTTTATGTCTTTTAGCAGAAATGGAAAGAGATCCAGAAAAAGAAAGACAGAAATAACAGGAAAATATAACAGAAAAGCGTTGGCAGATGGGTGGATTGAACAAGCAAGGCGAAGAAAAGAATAGAGTGCCGGATACGGCACATGATTGTCCGATACTTCGCATCGGAGTGATGCATGAACAGTCTGTTTCAGAAAGAGAAAACCTATCGAAATGAAAGCTTTTCTATTTTTTCCACAGTCTGTCCATGCACCAGAAAACCACCGTCATCTCCATTTTGATCTGATAACGTAGGGTGGAAAATATGGCTTGGTGGGTGTCGGTTCAGTGGTGGGGAGATGACAGGCAAGTTTCGCAAAGTGGCAAGCCACTCTGCACCGGAGCCAGCCTTTGGGCTGTTCCTAAACTTGCCATGGGCGCCTGCCCCTTGGAACCCCGGCACGCCAATGGTGGCAATTCTGTGTTAGAAATATCCATTGGATATTTCTTCTCAGACTGCCCCGGATTGGCTAAGACATTGTCTTGCATCTACCAAAGGGGAACGTTACACATCCCCTTATGAAATCCCCTGTTAATTTAGACATAACGCTGTGGTTGTAAATATAGAGCAGAAATCAAGCAGAGAAAGGAAATAAAAGCCTATGAGAAAACGAAATCATACAGTAACTATACGGATGAATAAAGAGGAATATGAGCTACTTCAAAGCAAAGTAAAGGAATCCGGAAGAACACAGCAGGAAGTTGTGATAAAAGCAATTGCAGACTTGAAGATAGCTTCTACAGAGGAAGTGGAAGAACTGAAAAGACTGAATCAGATGTTTGCAGATATTCTCAGTCAGCTTCGTGGAGCTACTAGAAATATCAATCAGATTGCAAGAAAGCTGCATACAGATGGAGAAGTTCCAAATGACAGTACGCTGTATTTCCTCAATAAAAATATTCTTAAGTACCGGAAGGAGAGTGAAAAGATATGGCTATTAATAAGACGATTAATAAGCGGACAAATACACATGGAGCAATGAGAAACTGCATCGAGTATGTTTTGCAACAGGACAAGACCAACGAATTATTTACCTATGTAACAGGTCCGTACTGTTATGACGAGATCAATTATGATCTGGTGTACAGAACATTTTTAGAGGAAAAGAAGATGTGGAATAAAGATAGTGGGAGAATGTATGCCCACAACATTATTTCCTGGCATAAGGACGAGCAGATTACTCCGGAGCAGGCATTAGAATTTGGAAAAGAGTTTGCAGAAAATTGGTTCAGTGGATTCCAGACCTTAGTGGCTGTGTATAAGGATAAAGATCATATCCACTGCCATCTGGTTACTAATTCAGTGAGTTATGAAGATGGAAGAAAACTGCATAACACCAAAAAGGATCTGGAACGTATGAAACAGCTTACCAATCAGATGTGCCGAGAACGTGGACTGACAGTTGCCGAGAAAGGAAAGCACTTTGATGGAAGCCAGATTGAAAAAGGGGAAGTCATTGCATGGAGCAAAGATAAATATAACCTGTTCCGTCAACAGGTAAAGGAAAGTTTTGTAGCGGACTGTGCAATGGCGGTATTAAAGGCACTGGAAAATTGTATCAGCAAAGAAAAGTTTATAGAAAAAATGAAACAGTTTGGATGGAATGTGAACTGGACAGAGAAACGAAAGCACATCACTTTTCAGAATCAGGATGGAAAGAAAGTGCGAGACAGCAATCTGTCAAAAACATTTCATCTGGATATCAGCAAGGAGGGACTAGAGAATGAATTTAATGGAAATTACGAAAGGGTACGAGCCGAAGCAGAACGAACAAACGGAGCAGATGAAGAGCTTGCCGGATACTACCGACAAGTGGAAGCAGCTTGCGAAGGAGCAGGCGGCGTCACTGGAGCTAGTGACGGAAGAGAGAGACGAGTTACAGGTGAGAAATCAGAAGATGTACGAGTTTATCCAGAAATTTCAGGAAAGGACACACAAGCTGAAAATGGAAAAACAGAAGCTATTCTTCGAGAATCACGAAATGCAAGACGAAATTCGGAAATTAAACGACGAAATTCATCGTTTGACAACCGAACTGTCCGAAACGCAGAAGCTGAATCAATCGCTTCAGAAGAACAACGACGATTTGAGGAACAGAAACGGCTTGAAGAGCAGGAGCGAGCAAGAGCTGCTCGAAGAAGAAATAAAAGACGTTCGGGACCAGAACTCTAAATTGCAGATGCAGGTTAATAAATCATCTGTGCAAGCTGTTGATGAGGCATATAGAAAACAAAAAGAAGCAGAAAAACAATTACAGTCATTAAAGTATCAGGCGGAACAGAATAGAAAGACAGCTGAGAAGAAAGTGCAAAAATTGAAAAAAAGGATAAGATTGCAATCAGAGAAAATAAACGAGATAAAATTTTTCTGTGGAATCGGATATATAGTGGCACTTGTACTTTCAGCTTGTCTTATTAGGATGTGCTTCTTGTGATTTTAAATGCGATATTTCGGAATTAAATTACGCTTTTTGATAGATCAGATTGTTTGAAACGCATTTTTATGATATGATGATAAATACCATGTGAACAGATATTTCAAGCAAATAAGATTGAGGTGAAAAAATGGCAGTTAGTTACAAGAAATTGTGGAAATTGTTAATTGATAAAGAAATGATGAAGAAAGATTTGCGTGCAATGACAGGAGTTAGTACAACAACGATGTCTCGATTATCAAAAGATGAAAATGTAAGTACAGAGATTCTGTCAAAGATATGTTCTGCTTTGAATTGTGATGTGGGAGATATCATGGAATTTGTTCCTGATAAAAAAGAGGAACAGTAAGGAGGTACGGTAGCATGGATCATTCTTATCCTTATATTGCGTCTTTGACCAGAGAACCGTTCCTTTTCTACGAGATGCGTTCTACCGCAAAGCTAATGGCAGAAGGAAATTCAAATGATGCGATTGTTAAAGAAATTGTAGAGCAGAATCTTTTCCAGTATCCAACGGAAAAATCTATTACACGCATGGCGAAAGCCTGCATCAAACGGCTTCATGCTCTGGAAGATGATTCTCTGGTTTCTGCGATTGCGTCACAACCAACTGATGTAGCAAAACAGATTTGTCTGTATGCGTTAATGAAGCAAAGCCGACTGGTCTGGGAATTTATGCTGACCGTCATTGGCGAGAAGTACAGATTAAGGGACACGTCTTTTGGTAAGATTGATTTGAATACATTTTTTATGCGCTTGCAGGAGCAGAATGATACCGTGGCTTCCTGGAGCGATAGTACAATAACAAAGTTAAAACAGATTATTGCCAGAGTGCTTGTCGAAACAGAATATCTCGATAATCTCAAGGCAGATCATTTGAATCCAGTATGGCTGCATCCTGTTTTGGAAAATGCCATCAGAAGCAATGGCGATATGACAATACTGCCGGCGTTTAATTGCTTTGTGTAGGAGGTAACCCGATGAGTGAAATAAAAGAGCGCCTGGACAAAGTTCGGGCATTGATCCAGGAATCAGAGTTTCTGGAAGGCAAGGGACTCAGCAATGAGGTGAATATCAGAATCTTCTGCTATGAGCCGGAGAATGAAATGGTTGTCCGCCATTTTGTGAATCAGCTGGAAACTGATCAGTCCTTAGATTGCCATTTGATTGTTTGTAATTTATATAAAACATTTCTCTCTATCTGCGATGATATGGACATCACAGATGCAATTCCAGATATGGAAGAAGCTGACGGGAGTGCTTATCTTCTGGAGCAGCTGAATTCCGCAATCGGCAATGGAGAGTTCATTGATAAAATTCAGTATGAGCCACACGAACCAGGTGATGTGCTGATGTTGACAGGTGTAGGCGAGGTGTTTCCATTTATGAGAATCCATACGTTACTGGAAGCCTTGCAACCGTATTTTTCGGATGTTCCGATTTTGGTTATGTATCCGGGTGAGTTCGATGGTCGTCATGTAAAACTGTTCAATCGTCTGACACCAAATGATTATTACCGGGCATTCAATGTCATAGATTAAGGGGGATAAAGCCATGATGATTCGAGATATGTTTGCGGATGACATTAACCGCAAAATCAATGGTGTAATTAAAGTAGATCAGGCTGCTGATGATGTAATCGAGCAGGAGTTAAATGAATATGTCATTACCAGAGAATTGAAGAAACATTTCATTACGTTCTTCAATTATTACGGTGATGCTTTCGACCAGCCTACGGCTGATATGGGTGTTTGGATTTCCGGTTTCTTTGGAAGTGGTAAATCTCACTTTCTGAAAATGCTTTCCTACCTTCTGGAAAATAAAGAGGTAAAAGGTATTCGGAGTGTAGAACGTTTCCGTAAAAAGTTTGAGGACGATCTAGCAACCTTTATGCTGATTGACCGTGCTACAAAGGGAACAACAGAGACAATTCTGTTTAATATTGATATTGAGGGATTCAGCAATAAAGATAAGACAGCTGTACTTCGTGTTTTTGCGAAGATGTTCTATAACCATCTGGGATTTTACGGAGAAAATCTGAAAGTTGCCATTATGGAGCGTTATATCGACCAGCAGGGAAAAACTGAGGAGTTCCGCAGAGTTTTTGAAGAAAAGAAAGGCAAGTCCTGGATGGATATGCGCCGTGCCTTTGCATTCAATGGAAAGTTTATTATTCCGACTTTAATGGAAGTTCTGGATATGAGTGAGGACGATGCCAAGGCATGGTTCAATGATAAAACTGCAACAGAAATATCTATTGCTCAGCTTGTGGAAGATATGAAAGCCTATGTGGATACTAAACCAGCGAACTTCCGTTTGCTGGTTATGATCGACGAAGTTGATCAGTATGTCGGCACAGACACCGATATGCTTTTGAACCTCCAGTCTTTGACAGAAAAAATCGGAAGTGAGTGTGAAGGAAAGATTTGGGTGATCTGCACCGGACAGGAAGCCATTGATGAAATCATCAAAGTTCGTGCCGATGAGTTCTCCCGTATTCAGGCTCGTTTTAAGACAAGACTGAGTTTATCATCTTCCTCTGTGGATGAAGTCATCCAGAAACGTATTCTGAAAAAGAAACCAGAAGCAGCTAAAAATCTGGAAGCTGTTTATGAGCAGAATGATTCTGTTCTTCGTAACCTGTTTAGCTTTAGCGGTTCCATTCTGGATATTAAAGGTTATTCCGGCCCAAGGGAATTTACCGAGAACTTCCCGTTCGTGCCGTATCAGTTTATCATCATGCAGAAGGTATTTGCTGAAATCCGGAAACATGGAAATTCCGGTAAGCACCTGTCTGGTGGTGAGCGTTCCATGCTGTCCGGTTTCCAGGAAGCTGCACAGAAAATTCAGGAGAAGGATGAATATGCACTTGTGCCGTTCTTTCGCTTTTATGATACTGTACATACTTTCCTGGATGGTTCGATTCGTCGTGTAATTGAGCGTTGCCAGAAAGCTGCTGACAACGGGGACGGCATTGAACAGCAGGATGTAGATGTACTGAAACTTTTGTACTTGATTCGATATATTGATGATATTCCTTCCAATTTGGACAATATCGTAATTCTTATGGCAGACGATATTCGCGTGGATAAGATTATCATGCGTGAAGCTGTCCGAGGATGCCTTGATCGTCTGATGAGCCAGAACTATATCGGCAGAACTGGTGACACTTATAACTTCCTGACTGACGAAGAACAGGATATTCAGCGTGAAATAAGAGATACAAATGTGGATACCGCTTCTATCGTAGAGCGTATTGCTCAGATGATTTACGGTGATATTTTCACAACTAAGAAGTTCCGTTATGGAAAATATGACTTTGCCTTCGACCAGATGGTAGATGGTATTACTGTTGGTGTGGCAACAGGCGGTATGCGTCTGCGTTTTCTGACCGTTGCTACCGATGCTATTGAAAAAACGGATTATCGTCTGATGGCAGAATCCAAAGGCAACGAAGCAATCGTAGTTCTGGCTGATACGCCTTACTATGAATCTCTGGAATCTGCTATGAAGATTCGCAAGTATGTAAAGCAGAGAAATGTAAGCCAGCTTCCGAAAACTGTGCAGAAAATCATCAGTGACCAGCAAGATGAAGCCGGAAAATATGAGCTAAGTGCCATGACTGAATTGCAAAATGCCATTGAAGGAGCGCAGTTCTATGTAGACGGTGAGCATCTGGAAATCAAAGCCGGAAATGCCAAGAGTAAGATTGACCAGTCTCTTGAATATCTGGTTGCTCATGTATATAGCAAGCTTGACCTGATTACAGATAATGCAGGCAGTGATGCAGATATTATTGCGATTCTGACAGGTGCGGTAACGGTACTTCCGGGCATGGAGCCAAACCGTGATGCTGCTTCCGCTATGGAAGAATATCTGGAAATGCAGGATGCGAAAAAACTGCCGACATCTATGGCAGACGTGCAAAGCAAATATAGTGCAATTCCGTACGGATGGAAAGAAATTGATATTGCTGCGGTTGCGGCACAGCTGATTTATTCCCAGAAAGTAACCATCAAGTATGCAGGCAATACCATTCAGCCAGATGACCCGAAATTGCCAGATATGCTCCGAAAAAAGAGTGAGATCGGCAAGACTTCCATCAGCAAGCGTAAAACCATTTCTGCTACGATGATGCGTGATGTAAAAGCGATGCTCCGAGAGTATTTCGACATCATGGATGTACCGGACGATGAAGATGGGCTGATTCGCTTTGTGACTGAGAAATTTGGTGAACAGCGTGATTACTATACTTCTCTGGATGCCCGTTATGACGGACATAAATACCCAGACCGTGCATTGGTGCAGGAAGCCATTCATTTGATGGACGATGTACTTTCTCAGAAGAAAGACAATATTGCCCTGATTGAGCGTGTGCTGAAAAAAGAGGATGCTCTTTTCGACAATAAAGAAGCCATGAGCAACGGCATTGAAAACTTCTTCAAAACCCAGGTAACAGTATTCGACCAGGCAGTGCAGTTTGAAAAATCTCTGCATGATGATCTTGACTGTATCGCAGAAAATGAGGAAGCACACAAGGCACTGAATACCATTCGTTTGATTATCATGGTTCAGACCGGAAGTAAGTTCAACTATAACCGGATTCGTGAACTGAATCCGCTGATGGATACGGTTCGTACAGCTCATGACAAGATGTTGGAAGAAAAACGTGTTGAGATTCTGGAAACGGTTCGTCAGTGTATGGAAGCTACCCACACTGCCGCAAACGGCGATTCTAAGGTATCCCATCTAATTGAAAAATCAGATCGGTATTTCAGCCAGTGCAAGGAGAAAATCGCAGAATTAAAGAGCCTTGCCCTTCTGGATGCCATGTTTCTGCCAATGTGTCAGTACAAGGATGATACAGTCAGCAATATTGAATCTGTTTTGGAACCGCCTGCACCGAAGCCACAGGTACAGCCGACACAGCAAGGAAAAGAGCAAGCAACTGCAAAGAAAAAGGTTGTCCGAGCCTATAACCGTCAGGTTGTATTCCAGGCAAAGAGCTTGCAGACGGATGCGGATATTGATGATTATGTAGAGAAGATTCGTTCTCAGCTGAAACAGTTGCTGAAGAATTGCGACGAAATCAAGCTGAATTAAGGAGTGTGCCTATGGAAGAATTACTTGAAAGATTGGTTATTGCAGTTGAACAGCAAAATTCAGCTTTTCCCTGGGATAGTGTGATTTCAATATTAGCACTAATTGCTTCATGGGTTACAATTTTCTTTTTGCTCAAGGAACGAAGTGAGAAAAATCGTCCTTATATGCAAATATCGTTTGAACTTGTTCGCTCAACGTTGGCGTGCATTGTTTTGAGAAATGTTGGCACTGTTCCATTGGAAGTTAAAAGTTTGACGTTTAATGAAACTTTTACCAAACAGTTGCAAACGAAAACGCAGGAACGATTAAAAAAGAAAGAATCGACGAGTATTGTGATTTTTCCAAATCAGAAATGGGTTATTTCATTTGATACAAATGTTTTTAATATCATAAACGATTTTGAAGAAAAAACAGTAAGGATTGGTTACGAATATTGTAAGTATGGGAAAAACAAATCTTATACTGAAAAAATTGCAATCGATTTTTCAGAGTACAGTGGATTTTTAAACTATATTTCAGAAGTGGATGAGTTTAAGAATAGTGTTGATAATTTGAGAAAATCAATGGAGAATATTGATAAAGATATTAAGAAATTGTCTGTTCGAATAGAAGATGGAGAAAATTATGGATAAGAATGCGATTAAAAAATTTGCTGTCTGGGCAAGAACAGAGCTGA
>OGIZ01000839.1_pt1 | contig 15162 bp, 10 predicted proteins | sample 1571911 | NCBI WGS metagenome assembly OGIZ01 (sample SAMEA2582108, study PRJEB24529) | metagenome | biome: Human gut stool | place: China | collected 2011 | reverse complement strand
CAATGTGCTGATCCCGCCTAATGCCAGCAGCGTGCAGAGCATTTTGGGTCTGAAGAGCGGCGGCATCGACAACAGCAAGGCAAAGACCGAAGGCATCAATATGGAATACAGCAAGCCCGGTTTTGACACAGAGGCTGCGCTGGTTGAGGACGAGATCGCTCTGAATAAGAAGCTCGCCGCCGAGGGTATCGTTCTACTGAAGAACGATGCGGGAAAGATGCCGTACAGCACGGATACGACCTTCAGCTTTGTCAGCCATTCGGCAGTCAGCTACATTGGCGGCAATAAGGTCGATATGAAAACTGCTTTTGAAGATGCAGGGTTCGGTGTCAACGAGGACCTCTGGAAATTCTATTCCGAAGGCAACGGCAAGGATTACGGTCTGGGTGTCGGCTCGGTCTCTTACGGTGATGACGAGGACTTCTCCATCAACGAATGCCCCCTGTCTGTCATGAAAGCAGAGCCGGGTCTGACCGATTCCATGAAGAATACGGTTCCTGTTTTTGTGTTCAGCCGTGTGGCGGGCGAAGGCCGCGATATGCCGCGCTCCATGTACAACCACACCGATGTGGAAGAGGACAAGACCAAGACTTATCTGGAGCCGGATTCTACCGAGCTGGAGATCCTGCAGTATCTGAACGACAACTTTGACGATGTGGTGCTGCTGCTCAACTCCAGTGCAGCGGTCGATCTGAGCTGGGTGGAGGATTATCCCAGCATCCACACGGTCATCTCGGCTCCTGCCATGGGCGACTACGGCCTGTGCTCTCTGGCCGAGATCTTCTCTGGCAAGGTCAATCCCTCCGGCCGCACCGTGGATACCTATGAAGTGGATGCCATGAACAGCCCTGCCGCCCAGAACTTCGGCGACTTTGCCTACTATGACGAGAATGGTAACCTGACCAAGTACAACTACGTCAGCTACAAAGAGGGCATCTATGTTGGCTACCGCTACTACGAGACCCGCTACGAGGACAAGGTGCTGGGTCAGGGCAACGCAGGCGATTACAACTACGATGACGCTGTGATGTATCCCTTCGGCTACGGCCTGTCCTACACCACCTTTGATTGGTCCGACTACAACACCAGCTGGGATGGCGACACCTGCACCGTCACGGTCAAGGTGACCAACACCGGTTCTGTTGCCGGCAAGGACGTTGTGGAAGTGTATGCACAGAGCCCCTACACCGATTATGACAAGACCAACAAGGTGGAAAAGGCTGCGGTTAAACTGGTCGGTTACGCCAAGACCTCGGAGCTGGCTCCCGGTGCAAGCGAGACCGTTACGGTCACCTTCGATCAGGAACAGCTGAAGTCCTACGACTACACCAACGCCAAGACCTACATTCTGGATGCGGGCGATTATTATATCACCGCAGCCAAAAACGCACACGAAGCGGTCAACAACATCCTCTCTGCCAAGGGCAAGACCGTGGCAGACGGCATGACCGCCGACGGCGACACTGCTTTTGTTGCAACCTACACCCCGGCAAACGACACCGTGGATACCACGACCTACAAGCTCGACACCACCACCGGTGTGGAGATCACCAATCAGCTCGACCATGCAAACGGCGGGCTGCAGTATCTCTCCCGCAGTGACTGGACTGGCACCTGGCCGACCGTTGACGGCGAGGTCAGCGACCAGATCAGCACCTGGGGCAACCCCATCAATGGTACCGATGCCAGCGGTAACGCTGCATCCTATACCTACCGCAAGACGATCAGTAAGGAAGATCTTGCAAAGCTGGATTCTTTTGATTCCCTGAACACCACCGATCCTTCTACCCTGACCGATGAGCTTGTCTACGGCAAGGACAACGGCCTCGGCCTGATCGATATGCGTGGTCTGGATTATAACGACCCCAAGTGGAACGACCTGCTCGACCAGCTGACCCCCAGCGATTATCAGACCCTGATCACCCAGTCCGGCTATGGCACGGCTGCCATCAAGTCGGTGGATAAGCCCTCCACGACCGATCGCGACGCTGCCACCGGCCTGGTCAACTATGGCGTTGATGCAAGCGGCAACTTCTACTTCAAGGGCAACATCACGCACTGCGGCGTCATCGTTCTGGCCCAGACTTACAACGATGATCTGGCCACTCACTACGGCGAGAACATTGGCGACGAGTCCTACTATCTGGATGTCGATGGCTGGTATGCACCGGCAGTCAACATGCACCGCACTGCATTCTCCGGCCGCAACAGCGAGTATTACTCCGAGGATCCGTTCATCGGCGGTCACATTGCTTCCCTCGAGTGTGAGGGTGTCGCCTCCCGCGGTATGTATGTCTTTGTCAAGCACTACGCCATCAACGATCAGGAGGACCACCGCGGCGACCGTGAAGGCCAGTACAGCATTGCGACCTTCCTGAACGAGCAGGCGGCCCGCGAGATCTACCTCAAGCCCTTTGAGATGTGCGTCAAGTCTGATAAGGTCGAGATGAACTATGCAAAGGACAACGGCGACGGCACTTACAGCAATGCCACCACCGAGATCCCGTCCGTCACCGGCATCATGACCTCCTTCAACCGCGTTGGCTATACCTGGGCCGGCGGCAACTACAACATGATCACCGGCCTGCTGCGCAACGAGTGGGGCTTCCACGGCTTTATCATCACCGATAATGCAAACACCGGTGTCTTTATGGATGCTGGCCAGATGATCCAGGCGGGTGCTGATGGCAAGCTGACCAACCTGCCCACCGGCGCACGCTATACCTTCAACAAGAATGATGTTTCGGATTATCACTATGGCCGTGAGGCAGTCCACAACATCCTGTATACTATTGCAAACTCCAAGGCAATGAACGGCGGTATGCCGGGCAGCCGTTATCTGGCAAAGGTCGAGCCTTACCAGAAGGTCATCTACGCGGTGGATGGCGTCTGCGGCGGTCTGATTGCGGTCCTGGTCATCCTGACCATCTTCCGCTTCCGCAAAAAGAAAGAGGACAACATCAAAACCGTCTGAGTAACACAAAACCGAAAGGGGCGGCGGGCAGAGCGCCCGCCACCTCTTCTTTTTTATCAGGAGCGATCCATGAAACACGCTGACATCATCCAGAAACTGAACTTAGAGCAAAAATGCGCCCTGCTCTCGGGCGAGACTGTCTTTACCACCCGCGCTCTGCCGGGCAAGGGCATCCCGGCCATCACCCTTTCGGACGGCCCCAACGGTGTCCGCAAGCAGGCCGGCGCCGCCGACCATCTGGGCCTCAACCCCAGCGTTCCGGCAACCTGCTTTCCGACCTCCTCCGCCACTGCGTGCAGCTGGGATGAGAAGCTGGGCGAAGCCGTGGGCGAGGCACTGGGCGAGGAAGCCGCCGCGCAGGAAGTGGCTGTCCTGCTCGGCCCCGGCCTGAACATCCAGCGCAGCCCCCTCTGCGGCCGTGACTTCGAGTATTTCTCGGAAGACCCCATCCTCGCGGGCAGGCTGGCCGCCGCCTATGTGCGCGGCATCCAGAAAAACGGCATCTCTGCCTGCCCCAAGCACTTTGCGGTCAACAGTCAGGAGCTGCGCCGCATGGCCAGCGACTCGGTGCTCGATGAGCGCACCCTGCGGGAGCTGTATCTGACCGGCTTCGAGATCGTGGTGAAAGAGGCAAAGCCCAAGACCATCATGACCTCCTACAACCTCATCAACGGCACCTACGCCAACGAGAATGCCCACCTGCTGCAGGACATTCTGCGGAAGGACTGGGGCTTCGACGGGGCCGTCGTCACCGACTGGGGCGGCTCCAATGACCACGCCCTCGGCGTGAAGAACGGCTCCACCCTCGAAATGCCCTGCCCTGGCGGCGACTCCATCCGGGAGCTGATGAAGGCCGTACAGGACGGCAAAATTTCCGAGGCCGACGTGGACGCCCGCCTCGACGAGATGCTGGAACTGGTGCTCTCCACCCACGCTGCGGTGGAAAAAGCGCCCCGCACCTTCGACGCTGCCGCGCACCATAAGCTTGCCCGCCGCGCGGCCGCAGAGAGCATCGTCCTGCTCAGGAACGAGAGCGGCATCCTGCCGCTCAAGCCCAATGAGAAGCTGGCCGTCATCGGCGACTTTGCCGAGACGCCCCGCTATCAGGGCGCAGGCTCCAGCGCCGTCAACGCCCTGCAGGTGGACACCCTGCTGGATTGCATCAAGGCCGACGACAGCGGCATCACCCTCGTGGGCTATGCCTCCGGCTTCGAGCGTCAGGGTGCGGCTGGCGCCGAGAAGCTGGAAGAGGCTGTGGCCCTCGCAAAGAAGGCTGACACCGTTCTGCTCTGCCTCGGCCTCGATGAGCTGCGGGAGAGCGAAGGCCTTGACCGCGCCGACATGAAGCTGGCCGAGAACCAGCAGCGGCTTCTGGCCGCTGTGGCTGCCGTCAACCCGAACGTCGTCGTTCTGCTGAGCGCCGGTGCGCCGGTAGAGACGCCGTGGGTCGGCCAGTGCAGGGCGCTGGTCTACGGCGCACTGGGCGGACAGGCAGGCGCCGGCGCGGCCGCAGACATCCTCACCGGCAAGCTCTGCCCCTGCGGCAAGCTGTCCCAGACCTGGGCGCAGGGGCACGACGATACCCCCGCCAAGGCGAACTTCGGCGGCGAGGGCCGGAACGTGGAGTACCGCGAGGGCCTGTATGTGGGCTACCGGTACTATCAGACCGCCGGTGTGCCGGTGGCGTTCCCCTTCGGCTGCGGCCTGAGCTACACCACCTTCGAGTACAGTGATCTGAAGGCAGACGAGAAGGGCGTGACCCTCACCGTCACCAACACCGGCAGCTGTGCCGGTGCCGAGATCGTCCAGCTCTACGTCGCAAAGCAGGACGCAAAAATCTTCCGTCCGGCGCAGGAGCTGAAGGGCTTTGCAAAGGTCTTCCTCGCCCCCGGCGAGAGCAGGACGGTGAGCATCGCTCTGGACGACAAGGCGTTCCGCTACTGGAACGTCAAGACTGACCGCTGGGAAGTCGAAGGCGGAAGCTATCAGCTCCGCGTGGGCGCATCCAGCGCGGACATCCGCCTGACGGCGGAAGTCTCCGTCAAGGGGACCGACGCTCCCGACCCCTACGCGGGTCTCGACCTGCTCCACTACGTCTCCGGCCAGATCGCCTATGTGACCGACGCCGAGTTCGAGGCTCTGCTGGGCCGCCCTGTGCCGGAGGATGTCGTCCGCATCGACCGGAACATGACGCTGGGCGAGATGGACCATGGCCGCAGTCCGCTGGGCTGGGTGGCACAGAAGGTGCTGCGCTGCCGTCTGGACAGCAGCTTTGCAAAAGGCACCCCCGACCTGAACACCGTGTTCCAGTATAATATGCCGCTGCGCGCGCTGGCCAAGATGACCAACGGCATGGTGAGCATGGGCATGGTGGACGGCCTCGTCTGGGAGCTGAAAGGCTTCTGCCTCGTGGGCATCCTCCGGGTCGTCTATGAGTTCGTCAAGAATCTCATCCTGAACAGCCAGATGGAAAACCGGCTCAAAAACAGCTGAAAGGAACAAGGCCATGAATTTCTGGAATAACTTTGCCGCAAAGCATCCGGCCGCGGCCAAATGGGTACGGGAGGGCGGACTGTTCGTCATCGTGTCCAACCTCATCACCCTGTTCAAATATCTGCTTCTGCAGTTCCTGCCCAAGGCGTTTGCAAGCCTGCCGGTGGTGGACTTCGGCTGGCCGGGCATCGACATCACCCTGTTCGGCGAGACCTTCAAGTGGAACATCCTCGGCTACGACGCCGCCCACGGCGGCCTGCCCTACTTCTGCGCCTACATGGTGGCCATGGTCATCGGCGAGTGCATCAATTTCCCCATCCAGCGCAGCCTCGTCTTCCGCAGCAAGGGCAGCCTCGCCAGGCAGATCGGCTGGTATCTGCTGGCCTTCTGCCTCATCACCTGCATCGTCAACTCCATCAACTGCATCTGGGTGGCTGTGGCCGGTCTGCTGGTGCCTGATTTCATCTACAACATCGGCACCACGGTGCTCAACGGCGGCATCTCGATGGTCATCTTCTTCTTCGTGAACAAGATCATCTTCCCCGAAGGCGAAGCCGCAAAATAATCTGTCATCTTCTTTATTTTCATCATTTTCTTCATCCGAACTGACAGGCATCGCCTCGCCGGACTCATCCTTGCAGGCACCCTGGCGGCTACGATGTCCACGGCAGACAGCCAGATGCTGGCCGTCTGCGTGGTGGTCAGCCTCGTGACCCCGGCCCCCGGCGCGAAGATCGAAGCCGAGTTTGAAGCGGCGAAATAAGTTTGAGAATAAAGCGCCGGAGCGGCTATGGTCGCTCCGGCGCTTTTTGTTGACATTCCGGCTGATTTATGATACTGTTGGTTAGTGATAAATAACTACCGAAAAAGGAGCAGTGCCTATGACGCCGGAAAAGTACAAAGAACTTTCCATCAAAGAGTTTACCCAGGCTGCACAGATCTATGACAGCGGCCACGCCGGGATCTACGAGATGTGCAAGGACGATTACCCGCCGATCCTGACAGAACTGGAAAAAGAGCCCTTCCACGATGTGCTGGACTGCGGCTGCGGCACCGGCCCGATGCTCCAGCTGCTGCATGAAAAATACCCGGAGAAGCACTACGTCGGCCTGGATCTTACGCCTGAAATGATTCGTGTGGCACAGGAAAAAGGGCTTTCCAACACGGAATTTCTTGTGGGAGACAGCGAGAATCTGCCTTTTGCGGAAGGTGCGTTTGACGCGGTCATCTGTGCAAACAGTTTTCATCACTACCCGAACCCGCAGGATTTCTTCAATAGCGCCTGCCGCGTGCTGCGCAAAGGCGGCCGACTGATCCTGCGGGACTACACGGCGTCGGACTTTGTGGTCTGGCTGATGAATCATCTGGAAATGCCGCTGGCGAATCTGTGTGGCCACGGCGATGTGCGGATCCGTAAACCGGCAGAGTTCGTTGCAATGGCGGAGAAAGCCGGCTTTACCGTGCTGACAATGGAAAAACAGAAGGGCTTCCGCGCACATCTTGTAGCACGGAAATGACGGCGTTGGCATCCTGAATGCCGGATATAAACTAAAAAGGACGTGCTCCCTTGCGGGAACACGTCCTTTTTCTATGTACGATTCAGCGCGTTACGCAGTCTGATTACAGCTGGGGGCCGGCGGAGACCAGAGCCTTGCCGTGCTCGTTGCCCTCGTACTTTGCGAAGTTCTTGATGAAGCGGCCAGCCAGATCCTTGGCCTTCTCTTCCCACTGAGCGGCATCTGCGTAGGTGTCGCGGGGGTCGAGGATAGCGGGGTCAACGCCGGGCAGAGCAGTGGGGACCTCAAAGTCGAAGTAGGGGATCTTCTTGGTGGGAGCCTCGTTGATGGCACCGCTCAGGATAGCGTCGATGATGCCGCGGGTATCCTTGATGGAGATGCGCTTGCCGGTGCCGTTCCAGCCGGTGTTGACCAGATAAGCCTTGGCGCCGCTCTTCTGCATCTTCTTGACCAGCTCCTCAGCGTACTTGGTGGGGTGCAGCTCCAGGAAGGCCTGACCGAAGCAGGCGGAGAAGGTGGGGGTGGGCTCGGTGATGCCGCGCTCGGTGCCGGCCAGCTTTGCGGTGAAGCCGGACAGGAAGTAGTACTGGGTCTGCTCCGGGGTCAGGATGGAGACCGGGGGCAGGACGCCGAATGCATCGGCGGACAGGAAGATGACATTCTTGGCTGCGGGTGCAGAAGAGATGGGGCGGACGATGTTCTGGATGTGGTCGATGGGGTAGGAGACGCGGGTGTTCTCGGTCACGCTCTTGTCGGCGAAATCGATGTGGCCCTCAGCGTCCAGAGTGACGTTCTCCAGCAGAGCGTTGCGCTTGATGGCGTTGTAGATGTCGGGCTCAGAGTCCTTGTCCAGGTTGATGACCTTAGCGTAGCAGCCGCCCTCGAAGTTGAAGACGCCGTTGTCGTCCCAGCCGTGCTCGTCATCGCCGATGAGCAGACGCTTCGGGTCGGTGGACAGGGTGGTCTTGCCGGTGCCGGACAGACCGAAGAAGATGGCGGTGTTCTTGCCCTCCATATCGGTGTTGGCAGAGCAGTGCATGGAAGCCATGCCCTTCAGCGGCAGGAAGTAGTTCATCATGGAGAACATACCCTTCTTCATCTCGCCGCCGTACCAGGTGTTGACGATGACCTGCTCCCTGCTGGTGATGTTGAACAGCACAGCAGTCTCGGAGTTCAGGCCCAGCTCCTTGTAGTTCTCGACCTTAGCCTTGGAAGCGTTGTAGACAACGAAATCAGGCTCGAAGTTTGCCAGCTCCTCAGCGGTGGGCTTGATGAACATATTGGTGACGAAATGTGCCTGCCAGGCCACTTCCATGATGAAGCGGACGGCCATGCGGGTGTCCTTGTTGGCGCCGCAGAAAGCATCCACGACGTACAGGCGCTTGTTGGAGAGCTCCTTCTTGGCGATCTCCTTCACAGCTTCCCAGGCTTTCTGAGAAGCGGGGTGGTTGTCGTTCTTATACTCGTCGCTGGTCCACCACACGGTGTCCTTGGAGTTCTCGTCCATGACGATGAACTTATCCTTGGGGGAGCGGCCGGTGTAGATGCCGGTCATGACGTTGACAGCGCCCAGCTCGCTGACCTGGCCCTTCTCGTAGCCTTCCAGTTCGGGCTTGGTCTCCTCGTCGAACAGCTGCTCGTAAGAGGGGTTGTACACGATCTCGGTCGTGCCGGTGATACCATACTTGCTCAGATCCAACTTTGCCATGATACTTATACCTCTTCTTTCGTTCAGATCCATCGCCCAGACACCAGCGGTAAGCTGCCCTCAGCCAAAAGGACACCGCAAAAGGACGACGAAAAGAAATACAGATGCGTATTCTCCTGTATATCATTATACATAAATCGGGGCTGAAATCAACCGGCGGAGCGGTTTTCTTCGGGTAAAAGCAACAAATCTTATTAAGAATCCGTGGTATTTGAGACAGTTTCGTAAAAATCCTGGCCCGTTTGCCTGCACGAATTAAAGATTTTATGCCAAAAACAAATCTTTGATAAAATTTTATCGATTTAGGATACAAGGAGCGGAAATCAGGAGAGAAGAGGCTGCAATTTTGGGCCGCGAAAAAACGTATTATAAGTAGAGACACAAAATATTTGTGGATATTTTGCGATTTATCTGGAAAAAACGTACGACTTATGATATACTGAGTCAATCTGACCCGCGGCCATGAGCCGCCAGCATGGAGAAACAACGACGATGAAGACGCTTTACATATTTCTTACCCGCTCCGGCACCCTGCTCTCGAACCTCGTGTACAGCCTGACCGGTGCGCAGTACACCCACATCTCCCTCGCCTTCGACGAGGACCTGAGCACCCTCTACAGCTCTACCCGCAAGAATGGCTACACCATGTTCCCCGCAGGTCCCAGCCGGGAGTACCTGAACCGGGGCGTGTTCCTCATGCGGGAGAACATCCCCTGCGCCCTCTACGCGCTGGAAGTGACGGACGAAGCCTACACCCGCGCCAAGCGCCGCACCCAGCACATGATGCACCACGGGGAGCTCTACCGCTTCAATTCGCTGGGGCTGCTGCTCTGCTGGATGCATATCCGCTGGCAGCGCCGCCGGCATTATTTCTGCTCCCAGTTCGTCAGCGAGGTGCTCCAGAAGAGCGGTGCGCTGGAGCTGCCAAAGCCCAGCACTCTCATGCACCCCAGCGATTACGCCGAGCTGCCCGAGCTGCGCTGCCTCTACCGCGGTACGCTGGCCGGCCTGCCCCAGCGCCAGAGCATGGAGCTGGGCGAGGTGGAGAGCGTCATGGGCCTTTACCTGAACGTCCTTCTGGGGGCTGTGAAGGGCAGAGTGCGTCGGCTGTTCTGATTTTTCGAAATTTTTGCTGAAAAATTGAAAATGCCTGTTGACAAAGCGGGTGCGCTGTGCTAGAATAATCGAGTCGGGAACAGCACCCGATGCAATGGTAGTATGGCCCGTTGGTCAAGCGGTTAAGACAGAGGCCTCTCACGCCTTTAACATCGGTTCGATTCCGGTACGGGTCACCATTTTAGTAGTAAAACGGCTCTGCGCCGTTTTATATAGATGCCTCTTTAGCTCAGTCGGTTAGAGCACCTGACTGTTAATCAGGGTGTCGCCTGTTCGAGTCAGGCAAGAGGCGCCAGTAAAGCGATGGAAGTTTTCCATCGCTTTTTCTTTTTTGTCCGTTCCGGTGCGGCTTTTGTTGACAGGGAAAGCGGCGGGGGATATACTTATAAAAAATGAACCTCTCAGGCCGCCTGCGGCGTCCAGCTCTCCGGATGGGAGAGCCCTTGGCAAAACCGAAAACTTACCCTTTTCGCCAGAGCTTCCCCTATCAGGGGAGGCGGCACAGCGTCAGCTGTGACGGAGAGGCTGAGGAAAAATGCGCCTGATGAAAAAGGAGAAAAGTATGAAACAGATCATTCTGACGGGCGACCGCCCGACGGGTCGGCTCCACGTCGGCCACTATGTCGGCTCTCTGAAGGAGCGTGGCCGGCTGCAGAACTCGGGCAAGTTCGACGAGATCTATATCATGATCGCTGACGCACAGGCCCTCACCGACAACGCCGACAATCCGGAGAAGGTGCGCCAGAACGTCCTGCAGGTCGCTCTGGACTATCTGGCCGTGGGCATCGACCCCGCCAAGGCACACATCTTCATCCAGTCCATGGTGCCGGAGCTGACCGAGCTGAGCTTCTATTATATGAACCTCGTCACCGTCTCCCGCCTGCAGCGCAACCCCACCGTCAAGGCGGAGATCCAGCAGAAGAACTTCGAGTCCAGCATCCCGGTGGGCTTCTTCACTTCCCCCATCAGCCAGGCCGCGGACATCACTGCCTTCAAGGCCACTACCGTCCCCGCAGGCGAGGACCAGCGCCCCATGATCGAGCAGTGCTGCGAGATCGTCCATAAGTTCAACGCCGTCTACGGTGAGACTCTGGTGGAGCCGGAGATCGTTCTGCCCCAGAACAGCGCCTGCCTGCGCCTGCCCGGCACCGACGGCAAGGCCAAGATGAGCAAGAGCCTCGGCAACTGCATCTACCTCTCCGACGAGCCCGAGGACATCAAGAAGAAGATCATGTCCATGTACACCGACCCGAACCACCTGCGCGTGCAGGACCCCGGCAAGGTGGAGGGCAACCCCGTCTTCATCTATCTGGATGCATTCAGCCGCCCGGAGCACTTTGCCGAGTTCCTGCCCGAGTACCAGAACCTCGACGAGCTGAAGGCACACTATCAGCGCGGCGGTCTGGGCGACGTGAAGGTGAAGAAGTTCCTGAACAGCGTCATGCAGGCTGAGCTGGAGCCCATCCGCAACCGCCGCAAGGAGTGGGAGCAGCGCCTGCCGGAAGTCGTGGAAATTCTGAAGGAAGGCAGCGCTGTGGCCGAAAAGGCCGCCGCCGCCACCCTTGCCGAAGTGCGCAAGTCCATGAAAATCGATTACTTTACGGATGATAATCTGCTGAAATAACAAAGCGTAAACGAAAATGCCTTTGCAGAACGCTAAAAATAGCTTCGGCAGGGGCATTTTTCATAAGAATTGCGAGCCGGTGACGAGAGAATGACTGGATATAAAAAGTATTTCGACGCGTATTGCAGGGAGCATGGGCTGAATCTGTATTTGTCCTTTGAGATGCCTGCCGGATACAAAACAGCAAAGGGAACATTTGACGCTTCCAGCAGGACTGTGTTTATAAATGCAGAGGGGCTGGACAAAGAGCCTGAGTACGAAAGAATGTTCTATCTTTTTCATGAGCTGCGGCACGCATCCCAGTATCTTGAACCGGAGCGATTTAATGAGGCGATAAATCGAAGCGTTCAGTATATCATCATGTTCGACGGGACTTGCTATAAACTGGTGGAAAATCATTATCTGAAATGTAAATTAGAGGGTAGCGAAGGATATTTTACAAGCCTGTATCTCGGACAACCGCATGAAGTCGATGCGAATACATTTGCCTATGAGCAGACCCGAAAAATCTGCGGGGATTCGGCAGGACTAAAAGAGCTGTTTGATTTCTGGATGCCGCGTCAGGCGATTCTGAAGGGTACATATGATAGGATTTTTTCGCTGATTGACGAGAAAACCAAAGGGATGACCTGATTCCAAGGCATAAAAATGCCGCTCTCCTATCAAGGGAAGAGCGGCATTTGTTATTTCCTTAAATCTTCAAAAAGTTCATCCAAATCGGTGTAGTGCTTTACGTTGGGGTCCTTTGCAATGCGTTCAGCCTCCAACATGGCGGCAATCGTTTCCTCATTCGGACGCTCGACTTCATCAATATAATCAGGAATCATATCACTTACAGGCTGCGGTTCTTGATCTCGTCGGTCACCTTGGCGATGAAGGCGTCGAGATCCATCGTGGTGGTCTCGCCCTTGCGGTCACGGACAGAGACGTTGCCGGCCTCGGCTTCCTTGGCGCCCAGGACCAGCATATAAGGCACGCGGTCCACCTGCTGTGCGGCGCGGATCTTGTAGCCGATCTTCTGGTTGTCGTCGTCCAGAGCCACACGGATACCGGCCTCCACCAGCTTCTCGGTGATGGCCTCGGAATACTCGAGGGTCTTCTCGGAGACGGGCAGCACCTTGACCTGAACAGGAGCCAGCCAGGTGGGGAACTTGCCCTTGGTCTCCTCGATGAGGTAGGCCATGAAGCGGTCGAGAGAACCGAGGATCGCACGGTGCAGGACAACGGGGGTCTTCTCGGTGCCGTCCTTGTCCACATAGGTCAGGTGGAACTTTGCGGGCAGGCAGAAGTCCAGCTGGCAGGTGGACAGGGTGTACTCAGCGCCGACAGCGGGCTTGACGTTGACGTCCAGCTTGGGGCCGTAGAAAGCAGCCTCGCCGATCTCCTCGGTGAAGTGGATGCCCAGCTCGGTCAGGACCTCCCGCAGAGCGTTCTCAGCGTGGTTCCACATCGCGTCGTCGTCGTGATACTTCTTCTTGTCGGCGGGGTCACGCAGGGACAGAACGCAGCGGTAGTCGGTGATGTTGAAATCCTTGTAGGTCTCGAAGATGAGGTTGCAGACATCCGCGACTTCGCTCTTGATCTGCTCCGGAGTGCAGAACAGGTGAGCGTCGTTCTGGCAGAAGTGACGGCCGCGCTCGATGCCCTTCAGGGTGCCGGAGGACTCATAGCGGAAGTCGTGTGCGATCTCGCCGATGCGCATGGGCAGGTCGCGGTAGGAGTGGGGACGGTTTGCGTAGATCATCATGTGATGGGGGCAGTTCATCGGGCGCAGGACGTAGCTCTCGCCCTCCATCTCCATGGCGGGGAACATATTCTCGCGGTAGTGGTCCCAGTGGCCGGAAGTCTTGTACAGATTCACGGTGCCGATGCAGGGAGTCATGACGTGCAGATAGCCGCGGGCGCGCTCCTTCTCCTTGATATAGTTCTCCAGCTCCTGCCAGACCGTGTAGCCTGCGGGCAGGAACATGGGCAGACCGCGGCCAACCAGGTCGTCGGTCATGAACAGGCCCATCTCCTTGCCGATCTTGCGGTGGTCGCGCTCACGGGCCTCCTGCTGCTCCTTCTCCCAGGCGTCCAGCTCCTCCTGATTGTGGAAAGCAACGCCGTTGATGCGGGTCAGCATCCTGTTCTCTTTGTCGTTCTTCCAGTACGCACCGGACTGCTGGGTGATCTTGAAGGCCTTCAGAGCCTTGGTGTAGGTCAGGTGAGGTCCGATGCACATATCGACGTACTCGCCCTGCTGGAAGAAGCTGAACTCGGTCTCGTCGGCCAGGTCAGCCATGTGCTCGACCTTATAGTTCTCGTGGCGCTCTTCCATCAGCTTGATGGCCTCTGCGCGGGGCAGGATGAAGGGCTTGATGGCCAGATTCTCTTTGGTGATCTTGTGCATCTCCTTCTCGATGTTGGCCAGATCCTCGTCGGTCAGCTTGGTTTCGCCGAGGTCAACGTCGTAGTAGAAGCCGTTCTCGGTGGCGGGGCCGAAGGCGAAGTCGGCCTCCGGGTAGAGGCGCTTGATGGCCTGAGCCATGACGTGGGCTGCGGTGTGACGGATAACGTGCAGTTCCTGGTCCTGCGGGCATTCGTCCACATGACCGTCCTTATAGATGATCTTCATGGTGTTACTCCTTTTTGACATGAAAAATGCGTTTGGTAGAACAAAAAAGACGCTTCACCCCGCATTTGCTCTACGGGATGAAGCGCCTTTGAAAGAATCCAACTGCGTTCCACGGTTCCACCCGAATTGCGTGCTGCTGCACGCCACTCGCTGTGCTGTAACGGGCGCACCCGGCAGAGGTTCGCCTCTGCACTCTGCGGTGGTAGAAGTCCGGCACATGGCAGGCTGCTTGCAGCGCGTCCTTCCGGACGGCAGCCCTCTCTGCGGCATGGAGAACGGGACTTTGGTTTGTCCGCATCATCGTTTTGGGACATTTGATTTTGACGCACCGGCGGCAGAAAACCTGCGCACACTGGGCGTCACAGGATGAAGCTACAGATGATTGTAGCACGGGGCGCAGAAAAAATCAAGGGCTGTGCGCAGGAAAATGAAAGAGGATCAGTGGTGCAGCCGCTTCCCCCAGCTCTCCGTATACTCCGACAGCAGCTTCTCCGTCACAAAGAGCTGGCTGCTGTAGAGGCCGTGGGTGCCGGAGAGCATATAACAGACGCCGCAGCCCAGCGCGATCAGCTCCAGCCCCACGCCGCCGAACAGCTCATAGGCCAGCAGGATGGAGGGGATAAGCGTATTGGCTGCGCCGCAGAACACCGAAACGAGGCCCACGGCGGCGGAGAACCCGGCGGGCAGGCCCAGCAGCGGGCCGAATGCACAGCCGAAAGTCGCACCGATGTAGAAGCTGGGGACGACCTCGCCGCCCTTGAAGCCCGCCGAGAGGGTCAGGGCGGTCAGCAGTATCTTGCAGATAAAGTCCCACGGCAGGGCCTGCCCCTGCTCCACAGCGGCAGTGATGACGTCCATGCCCGCGCCGTTGTAGCGGTCCACGCCCATCAGGTAGGAGAGGGCCACCACGGCAGCACCGCCCACGACGGCACGCACCCAGGGGTTCGGCAGGCGGCGGGGCATTTCGTGCTCCATGGTGTGGAGAAGCCAGCAGAATGCCCGGGCCACCAGCGCGCAGGCCACGCCCAGCACAGCCACCAGCAGAGTAGAATCAATGGAAAGCGCCGGTGCGGTCAGCTCAAAATGGGTAGGAGAGATGCCGCAGGCCAGCGA
>OGIZ01000829.1_pt1 | contig 15335 bp, 10 predicted proteins | sample 1571911 | NCBI WGS metagenome assembly OGIZ01 (sample SAMEA2582108, study PRJEB24529) | metagenome | biome: Human gut stool | place: China | collected 2011 | reverse complement strand
CATTACGAGTAGGTTGATACTCATATAGGACAATCTGCTTATCAAGATACATCATTCCTGTTCGGTAAACCCACATGTAGTGCTTTGTTCCGGTTGTTCGGTATTCCTTTGAAACAAGAACCGGAGTTTCATCGGCTTGAAGCACATGATATTCATATAACTTTTCGTGTAGGTAATCATAGAAAATCGACAAGTATCTTTCTGCACAAAGAATCGTCCAGCGAGCCATATCTGCTCGATCAATGTTCACTCCCATTCGTTGGAATTCTTGTTCTTGACGATAAAGCGGAACTGCATTTATATACTTTGCATTCCAAATTCCAGCGAGCAATGATGCTGATACAAGGCTGTTCCTTAATAAGTAAGCTGGATGATCTGCCCTTTTGAAATGGTTATCCTTCTTTGACTTATAGACTCCCACATGATGTTCCTCGATTTCAACTTTCATTGGTGTAAAACGGTAACGATTATATACTTCATCTTCTAATTGATACCAGCCGTCTTCTCCGAATTCAGCAATCAATTCATCCTCTGTCATCTTGTGTTCTACAGGGATGACTGGAAGATTCCGGATATCAGCAATACGTTTCCCTTTTGTCTTCTTTCCACGTTTTTTAACAGGTTCTTCTTCGGATTCATCCAGTGCTGCAACAGCCTCTGCCTCATTGAAAAAGACGATATTCCCATCAACCTCCATGAAACAAATCTGGTTATCTACACCTAGTTTCTCAGAAGATTTGCCGAAACGTTTGTTGTTCAATACAGCGACTTGCTCCAACAATAACTGCAACTTCTGATCAATATCCTTCAGTTGTGATTGTTGAACCAAAAACAGTTGAACAAGTGTAGACTTGTCAAAATGATTTAATTGTTCTTCTGTATATTCCATCGCCATAATGACACCCCTTTTCTAAGTATTATTATAGCGGATATGGCAGAAAATTGCGAATTTCATCCCCATCTGAATTCGTCATTTTGCCTATGGTTGTAAGCAACCACAATAAGATTCTACCCCATTAAAATCAAAGGCTTTTAAAGTGATTCCTATAAAATATAAGCTTGCCAAAGTGCTGTAACACACCGATAATGCCTAATAAATCACTTACTGATTATTCAAAATAAAGGGAATGAAGCACTTGATTTATCCTGTAAAATTTCTACCTTTTGCACAAGGATTATGTGGTATATTTCGGTATGGAAATCTCCTGGACCTTTCTTTTGGGAGAAATGGTCAGTCCTTCCATCAGCCAACGGAATTGTTGTCCTGTAAGTTCCTGTACTTCAGATTCATTTCTTGGCCATACAAAACTGCCTTTTTCAAGACGTTTATACAAAAGCAAGAATCCGTCCTTTTCCCAAACTAATCCTTTAATACGATCTGTCTTTCGACCACAGAAAAGGTAGAGCGTATCTGGAACATAAGGACTTCTTCCTGATTTAGATTCAATAATAGATGCCAGGGAATCCAATCCAAATCTAAGATCTGTATATCCTGTTACGATATAGATTTGTTTAAAACAAGTTGCATCATTCAACATGAACGAGAGCCCCCAGTACTTTTTGAATCAGTGAACTGGATGTATTTTCATGAATCCGAATCTTCATTCCATGAGCATCCACTTCGACAAATGCACCATCATGTTCTGGAATAGCATCTTTTTGAGAACTGTGACTTGAAGATATAACATTCATCGGAATCGGAACGATTGCCTGCTCAACAACTTCATTAGAAAGCGAATCCAAACAAGCCTTCCTAACTTGAGCCATACGATAATAATAATTCGATGTTGTAATAGAATGCTCTTGGCACCATTCACTGACAGTTACACCGATCGGACGATTCTGGCAATCCTGAATCATTTGAGCCCATTCCTGTAATCGGCAATTACGTGCAACTATAGCTGTTTGAGTTTTCGTAATAGACCACCTCCATGTTGTCGAAACTTTAGGCTAAATTTTTTAGACTAAACTTTTTTGACAAGTATCATTTGTTGAGTCTATTTTCTCAAATAACTAGAGTGAATTCAATATACGCACTATGGTGCGTTTACTACATAAACATCAAAAAATGGGAATATTGATACTCTATCCGAAATGAATCGCTATACAAAATTTCTTCTTTTGCACCATTTTCTTCAACCAAATTCAAAACATACGTTGCATCTTGCATGAGTTCATCCATACTAAAATAGTCTCTTACACACGAAAAATCACAGTTTGAATTTAACACTGTATTAAAAGATACTTTTTTCAAAAACTCTGGACATTCTTTTTTAATTTCATTTAAGTTTTTCATAATGACTTCAAAAGAACCTTTTCCACTATCTTTAAATACACGATTTTTATCGTGATCCTCCTTCGCACCATCCAAACTAATCACAACATTAAAATCCTTCTCTAAAAGATATTTTGCTCTTTCTACTGTAAGCAACGTTCCATTTGTTGTCATAGTATATCCAACCCTTCTATCTGGAACGCGCATTTCCATATAAGCTACACACTTCTTTATTAAATCCATTTGCAGCATTGGCTCACCACCATAAAATCCCACTGTAAGTTCTTCCATTTGACCACTATGTTCTAAAAAATAATCCAACGATTTTTGGGCTAAATCCCAAGTCATAAATTCATGTGCATGTGTTCTGTTTTCATAGCCTCCACCATATACACAATATTTGCATCTCAAATTACATTCCTGTGTCACTTGCAAAATTATATACTGCATCTTTGATTGCAATGAATGCTTTAAAAGCTCTGTATCCGGATGTTCAATCTTTTCCAAAGTATCTTCTAATAGATATCCTTTTTCCTGAAATCTTTTCCGCTTTTTCATATCCAAGCCATTATTACTTAATTCTTCATAAGCTTCATCCGTTATTTTTAAAATTTTGTTTGAACGCCTATCATATACATAACAAGCCTCTGGTGTTTTAAATGTTTTGTAATAAATTTTCCCTTTCATTTTCAATTCTCTTCCTTAACTTTTTTTTATGTTCTGCCGGTACTTGACTTTCCATTCCCTGTATTTGAGAGCTTATTTCATGAAATGTACCATCTGCAAAAATTTTTCCATCCTTCAGCAAAATGATTCTATCAAATTCCTCTAGAATTCTAAAATTATGTGTAATGCATATTAAAAAATCATGTTTATCTTCCTTGATCGATTTTATAAATACATTCTCCATTGCAACATCACAATTTGATGTCGCTTCATCTAGGATTAAAATATTTGCATCTTTCTTTAAACAACGCGCCAATGCAACCCTTTGTTTTTCACCTCCTGATAATTGAGTCCCATCAAACCCTACTGAAGTTTGTCCTCCTTGCGGCAAATCGTCGACAAAGCCTAATATTTCAGGAAAGGAAAATCTCTCTTTTTCATACTCATTTTTGAACATATAAATATTGTCTTGTATAGTAGCATTAAATAAAAATACCTTCTGCCGCATTATACTAAACTTTTTTCTGTAGTCATCAAGTGAAAATTCTTTAACATCTTTTGTGTCAAATAAAATATTTCCTTTTTGTGGACTATAATAGCGCAATAGAAGATTAACAAGAGTACTTTTTCCACTTCCATTTAGCCCCACTAATGCAACCTTCTCTCCACGGTTCAATACCAAATTAAAATCTCGCAGAACCTCTTGACGATCATAAGAAAAATGAATTTTGTTAAATATGATTTTTTGTGGTACTTGTGCTACAATATTACCACTATGCAAATTTTCCTCCTCCATATTCATGAATTCTATATAATCTCTTGTAGAAGGTATAATATTTGCAATCACCATTTTTAATGCAGTGATAACATCAATAGGTGTCAAAATACAACCTGCATATTGAATAAAGGCCATCAACGTTCCTATGGTCAATTGATCATTCCATATCTGAGATGCGGCAACCATATATATTACTGTAAATAATATTTTTTCGCTGCCTTGTTTTAAACATGAATCTAATGATGTCAGCATCGCAACCCTTTTATCATACTGTTCTCTCTTTTTGGACAAAACTTGAAACTGCGCTTCTATGTGCTCGTACATATCCCAATTCTTTATTTCTTCAACACCAGAATAATTATCACTCTGCCATCTAGAAATATCTTTTTGAATTTGAAGAAGTTTCTCAATCCATGTTTTACTTAATCTTTCACAAAAACTCGAAATAAATATTTTTAAAGGCACAATACACAAAACAAGTAAGCTAAGTTTCCAGCTTAAAAACAGTAATCCAATGAAATATCCAATGACATTAATAAATTCTATGAAAATACCAATAACATCACTGCTACAAACTCTGGACATATTATTGACATCATTGTTCGCATCTGACATCAACGCTAACATACTATATTTTTTTAAATAACACATCTTTAGCCGTAATGCATGTGAAAGAGCTTCTACTTTCAAAGAACTTCGAAACGCTGCTGCAACTCCTGATTGAATATGCATTTGTATATACTGGATAAAATATCCCACTATACCAATAAATGCCGCTATAAATACTAACTTTAATAAAATCACATAGTCTTTTGACAAAATTCCTTCATCAATAATTTTCTGTTCTAAAATCGGTGTCACCATATAGATGGCTAGGAGAAAAAAACTCAACACTGTATTTAAAATCAATTCTTTTTTATATCGCAACATTAATTGAAATATATATTTTTTTTCTCTCCTGTTTTTCATTTTCTTTCCCCACCATTTTTGATAACTTACTTATTCTCTCTGCTTATTTACTAATTTTCCATTTTTCAAAGATATTACAATATCCGCTTCACTAGCTAATTCTAAAGAATGCGTTACGACAATCACACATTTTCCATGCGTATGTGCACTTTCCTTTAAAATCAGTGTAATTTCTTTTGCCATCTCTTCATCCAAATTTCCTGTTGGCTCATCTGCTAATAAAAGTTGTCTTTCCGATGCCAAAGCTCTTGCAACAGCTACTCTTTGTTGTTGTCCACCAGATAATTGTTTGACATTCCTTTTAGCCTCTTCTTTAGATAATCCTACTTTTTCTAAAATTGGTAATGCTGGTAACTCTGAAATAAGTTCCACATTCTCTGCTGCGGTCATATATTCCAATAAATTAAAATTTTGAAATACAAATGCAACATTGTTTCTCCGATGATTCTGCAATCCTATCTTCGTCAAATCTTGACCGTCATACAGAATATCGCCTCCACCAGGGGTATCCAATCCACCAATCAAAGACAGCAATGTGCTTTTACCACAACCAGATGGTCCTAAGATTGCATAGAACTTTCCTTTCTCAAAATCAGCTGTAATCCCTTTCAAAATATTCTTGTTTTTTTCATAACCATATCTAAGATTTCTTATTTCTAATAATGCCATATCTTTTCCTCATTTCAATTACCATTAATCTGCTTTGGACAACAACTCTAGCGGTTTTTGCTTTAAAATGAAATATGCCGCAATGAATACTGCAAGCACTATAATCAAAGTTCCTACAATACACATGAATAATATTTGATAGAAATTCATTTGCAACACAAACGAAATATCTTTTTCTCCTATCAACTGGATAATAATATTATTCAAAGTTTTTCTCATGGTAGTTGTTACCACTGCAACTAATGCAAATGTAGGTATTGCTATTCCTAATACTTCGCATAAAAATTGTCCAAAAATATTCTTTTTACTATTTCCGAGTGCAACTAAGATTGCAATCTCCTGTTTCCTATTGCGAATCCATATATTCAAAATCAATGCCAAAACGATAATCCCTACTAATATACCTACGATAATCAAAATCCGTAAAACCTGCTGCACTTTTGTAAATGGATTTACAATCTGTTCGTAGTCAGAATTGTCAATTGTAAGTTTCAAGGTCTTTCCTTGTATTTCTGGTAACTTCATAATCCTGTCATACACGTTTTGAATATTTACTGGATCTTCCACATAAATAGTTAAATCCAAATAATCATATTCTTTATATGCATCATTTCCAGGGTTAAAGTCTGTATATAGTACATTCGAAGCTATATCACTCATAAACATGGAATCGCTCTGCGCTCCTTCGGCCCCTTCGTAAATCCCTATAATTTCTAATTCAACTTTGCATTCGGCTGGATCTGGCAGATAAAGTTCAATTTTATCCCCAACTGACAAATGATTATACTCAGCTAAAACATCCGGCATTAATGCAACATACTTATCATCCGGTTTAATATGTCTTCCTTCTTTAAGTTTAAATGTTCCATTTTCAAATTTCTCTGATTTTTCTGAAGAAAGAACACATGTAATTCCTGACACATCACCATATGGGGTAAACCCTCCACCAAACGAGCCTGAAAAATACTTAAAATTTACTGCTGCTCCATAATAACATTGTGGCGTTTCTGAATTGCAATCAACAACTCCTTCTACATTTTGGATCGCCTCTATTAATTCTGGCGTAATCTTATCTCCATTATAAACGTAGCTTGTTCCAAACTGATCTTGCGTACCTTCTCCATAGTTTCCCTCTTCATCAATCGTCAGTTGTAACTTTCCACTTACGTCTCCTTTAACATTTACAGTCGCTTTTTCTGATGATTGAAAAATCGAAACGCTTAAAACCAAAAAGGTAGCAATCACGGCTATAAGTAAAAATAAAATAACATTTTTTATTTTGTGTCTAACACAATATTTGAATGCTCTTTTAAAAAAGTTCATATTCTTTCCTCTACTTTCTTGCTATTCCATTTGACTCAAAATAGTTTTCGGTTGTAGTCTTAAAATTGGAATAGCTGCTAAAACTACTGCTCCACATATTCCTACGGTTTCCATACATCCCCATATAATAATGTCTAAAATTTTCAGTCCACCATTTGTGATAACATTATTTAGCCCTAATGTTTGTACTGATATCAATTTTTCTGGAACCTCCACAAATAATTTATCTGCTACTATTCCAGATATACCTTCTGCAACAAATATTGCTATAAGAAATGCTGGTATGAATATCAACATGATTTCCCATAAATATTGAATTACTGTTTTCCATTTTGAAATTCCAATGGAAAGGTAAATTCCTGCTTCTCTTTTCCTATTGCGAATATTAATAATCAGCATCAAGAATAAAATTAAAATACCCACACTATAGGCAGCACTTCTCAGAGTTTTCATTAGTGTCTCTGTTTCTTCCATGTTTTCAGAAACTTTACTATATTTAAAATCATTGGAATAAATAAAATATTTGCTCCAGTCTATATCAGGAATCGCTCTCATTTGTTGCTCTATATCCTTCATCTGTTTTGGATCTTTCACAAAAAAATGCTGCTCTCCTTTATATGTTCCGGCTTCTACTTGTTTTAGTTTTTCTAAAACATCAAAGCTTGCTATGATATTATTTTCTGGCATCCCTGCTGTTGGAACATCCTGTACGTTTTCCTCTTTTGTAGAATAAATTCCTTTGATTTTTACCTGAATCGCTTCTCGATCCTCCGTAATTCCATCACAGTAAATTCCGTCTTTTTCTTTCAATTCAGAACTTTCCAAAGTAATTATATCGCCAACCTTTAATCCATTTGTTTCTGCCAAACTATCTGTAATCAAAATTTTCTCTTTATCACCCTCGATAATATGTTCTCCTTCTTTTAACTTCCATGTTTTGTCTATAAAAGAATTGTGTAATTCCGAGTAATTTGTACTTTGGATTCTCCCCATATTAGTTTCAGGATTATCGTCTTTTCCTGGAAGAAACATAATCTGCTTTGATTTAGCATATCCATAATTCACACTATTCCAATACTGAATTCTAGAATCACTCAAAATCTTTTGAATTGTTTTTTCTGTAATTGACAAATCTTCCATTCCTACAGATACATTTCCATTTTCATCTACAATGCTATTTTGAGTTGGACGAATATATATTTCCCCACCAATAGATTCTCTAATCCTCTTCACTGATACACTTGCTTCTTTTGCAATTACTGTACACAATAAACACAGTGTAGAAACTAGTAAAAAAATCATAAAAAGCAATCCTGTTTTTCTTTTATTTCTTCCGATATACAATAGTCCTCTTTTCCTTACATTCAAACGTCTATTTTCCGCCTTTCATTTTTAAATTTGCTTCAATTGCTATATTTAGTATAATAGATAAACGATTTATTTGGGTTTGATTTCAATTCGTTTTTGATTTGTTTTTGGTTTGTTTTTTATGGTTAAATCTTTCTCAGTAATCACAGTACTTTAATTCCATAAGATAATATATGATTCTCTTCACACAACTACCTACCGTCATATATTGAATAAAAAAGGCTATAGGTTAATGCCAATTTTATGCACAAAAAAAGCACTACCGTTTTTAGCGATAATGCTCTTCCTGTTACTTCTTATTTTCCTTTCAAATCCCCCCCTGCTCAGCTCTCAAACTGATCACTATCAAACTATCTCTGAGTAAACCGTTTTTCCGTATTCCCACTATGTAGCATTTCATCAATCAAATCGTAACTTATATCCAAAAAATCCAACACTTTCGCTTCACTTACTGTTCCATCCAGCAGCAGCATGATTATCCAATAATTTTTATGTCCCATTTTAGCACTATCAGATGAATGAATATCCCAATAATAAAGAGCATATAATTCACTAATAGAATGGATTACTAAAAAATCGTGATAAATTTCGGTTTCTTGCAAATAAGTATGCAATACTCTACAATATTTTTCTCTCACTGGCAATTACTGTGCTCTAACTTGCACCAGCAATGTAGTCCGCAGTTTTGCTGGTCACACGCAAAAACGACTATCTTAAATACCCGATAATGACTTTCTAACTATTACTTTTTTTCATGTTCTCAATATGTACATAACTTCTTAAAACAAAAACAGATATGCCTTCTGATATGCTCTGTTGTTTACATCCGCAGAAACTATCTCCCCTATAGTTCCTGCGGCTCTTCCTGCTTTCCCATATTCCATTTTTCAAAACATAGCTTTCGATACTCACTCGGTGTCCGGTTGTACCGCTGCTGAAATGTCCGGTTAAAAGTTCTCTGGCTTTCAAAACCAGCTTCCAGGTAAATATCGGTAATTCGCATTTCGGTGTTTTCCAACAGTGAAGTAGCATAATTTAGCCGAATTTCATTGAGATACTGATTAAAGTTTGTATGAAAGATACCGGAAAAAATTTTTGAAAGGGTATACTTATTTACTCCCAGAGCCTCTGCCACTTTTCCCAATGTAAGTTCCTCTTGAAAATGAGATAGCAGATAGGCCATGGCTGCATATATCAAATCATCACTCCCCACACTGTCTTTTTCTATGAACCGAAAGTTTTCCCTGCACCGGTATAATATAATCTGTAAATAAGCCTGTCCCACAACCCCGCTGACCTTCTTATCCTTTATCAGGCATCCCATGGCATTTTTTACTTCCTCATGCAATTCTGCCCTGGCAATCACCGGGTTTTCCGGACATTTCTTCTGAAGAAGTGACATGAACGGACCACTTAATTCCAGAGAGGCATAAAACTGGTACACCTCGTTCTCTCCCTTTGAAAACACCTGGTAATGATGAATCAGATCCGGGAACACAATAGCAAAGTCTCCTTTTTCCATGTGGTACAGTTCATATCCCACGCCAAGCTCCAGTTCTCCCTGTGTGACATAAACAAGTTCAATGGCATTGTGCAGGTGGGGAGGAACATGGTGTGGCTTTTTCTTTATGATACTGAATTTCTCTTTTTGTTCCTCATACGATGGCTGCATGATGTTTCTTCCCCCTTTCAAGAATTGGCTACATTTCTTTTTGATTTGGCACGCAGGTTTTCCACCTGTCCGTTATAATAAACTCAGAAATCAAGAAAGGAGGACACCAACATGAAAAAACTGATCAACTATTTAGAAAAAATTATGAATTTCTATGCTGCTTATTTTAATTGTACCAATTATCATCTTCCTCTTTAAGGGCCTGCTCCTGCAGGAGTTTCTCATTGGCACGTTCTACATTCATTTTGGACATGATAAAAGTAATAATAAGAGCAATCACCACCGGAACCCAAAGATACATAATCTGAAGCATCTGAATACAGGAATCACTCTGCACCGCCAGTGTTCCGTCAAAACCACTGAGGTCCAGAAGCCAGCCGGTAATGGCAATTCCAATTCCACCGCCCAGTTTAATACCAAGAGAGGTACAGGAATACATGGTTCCATCTACTCTTTTCTTCTTTGTCAGATACGTATATTCCGAACAGGAAGCAATCACTGCATTCATATCTCCCTGCCATGGTCCCATACCAAAGGCTGCAATACCGGTAAACAAAAGCATTAATGGCACACTTCCCAGATAACCGGCTACTACAACCAGGGCTCTTCCAATCGTTCCAATCACATATCCGGTCAAATTCAGTTTATACATTCCCTTCCATTTTTCCACTAAAAACGGTGTAACCAGCAGTGCAATAATCAGAGGGATATTAATCGCCCAGGAAAATACGCCGTACAGATTTTCATTAAACAGGATATAGGTCATATAATAAATCCCCATATTTAACATAGCGGTATAAATCTGTTGTAAAATATAAGTAGCACAGATCATCACATAATACTTGTTTGTAAACAAGAGCTTCCCGGCATCAATCAGGGAATATTTCTCATCTGCTCCAGATGCTTTTCCATCATTTAATTCTTCTTCCGGCAGTTCCTTCACTGAAAATACGGAAATGGTATTCACTACAAGTCCGATTACTGCATAAACAATGGAAACCATTCTCCAGCCGGCAGCTCCACCACCCATCCATTCCACAAATCCAATCGTCAGGGACTGGATCAAAAGACTGGTTGAAAAAGCAAAGATAAAGCGATAGGAGCCCATCTGTACCCGTTCCTTGCTGTTTTTTGTTACCAGGGCTGTCAAAGCAGAATAGGCAATATTATTCGCAGTATAAAAAACTGCGTTTAACAAGGTATAGGCAATAAAGAACCAGGCATACTGGGCAAACTCACCCATATTTGTAGGAATAGCAAAAATAGCCACCAGTGTTACTGCACAGCCAATATATCCATACAGCATCCAAGGTCTTGCCTTGCCCAGTCTGCTCTTTGTCTTATCAATCAGCGAGCCAAAGAATACATCTGTAACCCCATCAAATAATTTCGACACTGCGATCAGAGTTCCGATAATTCCAGGGTTCAATCCTACCGTATTGGTCAGATAAATCATGACAAAGGAGGACAGGAACGCATAAACCACGTTTCCTGCAATATCCCCGGATCCATACCCTACTTTGTTGTACCATTTTAAATATTTTTTCTCATTCATGTGCTCTTACCATTCCTTCCCAAATAAAAGCTTCATATCAAATGCAAAGGTTTCTTCCTCTAACCGGTACTCCTTGCGAAGTTCCGGTCCGCAGCTGTTGGAGCCAATGCCATTCTGTGCATAATCCAGACAGACAATGGTACTTCCCGATTTTTCCAGTTCAAAATTATGTGCCTTTTCTGTAAGCTCTTCCTGTGTATAATAAGACACGTTAAAGGTAAATGGTCTGGATGATACGGCTCCAAAAGTCCGGCCTTCCGTTTCCATCATCACATAATCACAATCTGTATGACTTCCATTTTCCTGTGGTCGCAGATAATCTTCATGCTGCTCTGCTACTGTCGTTTCATAAAGACCATGACTGCAGGATCTGCGTTTATCCACATAGCTTTCGTGAGGACCAAGGCCATAGAACTTCAAGCTTTCATATTCTTCCTTTAAAAATAGCCGAAGTCCAAACCTTGGAAGCTGCGGAAATTCCATATCTTTTTTCACCTGCATATTTACAAAAATTTCTCCGGTGCTCTGTACCTTCCACTCAGTTTCTATATCCAGAACCTTCTGAAGTGCTACTGCCGCCACAGACATAGTGCTGTGAATGATAACACTTTCACCACTTATTTCCCATTTTGTATCATAGGCTCTGGTTTTGCTCCGGTCATATCCTGCTGCTATCCATTCCAACTTCATCTTCCGGTCATTGTCTGTTGGCGCCCTCCAGATGTTTACTTCTATTGGTGCAGCCAGCAGTTCCTCTCCATTCAAACATAACTGTTCAAACAATCCGGAAAGTTTACTGTAGAGATACGTGAACTTCTCTGTTTCAATCGTAAGGAACCGATCTGTTTCCAAAACCTGCATAGACACAGCATCTTCTTTTCTGTATTCTAACAACTTCACTGCCTGCTGATTTCTTTCGTCTTTATTTTCTAGCAGAATTTCATCAAATCCCATCACACTTGCTGGAACAACAATGGCATTTTCCTGTTTTAAGTGATAAGATACCTTCAGGTAACACTTTCCGCATTCCGGAACACATATCTTCAGTTGAACCGTTCCCTTTTTTCGGGGTAGGATAGACTCCTTAAGTTCCAACTGCTTTTTCTCCAGCAGCTTACCGTCACAATTGACTTCATAGGTCAGGTAGAGATAATCCTTCAAATCCACATAATTCATATAGTTTTCCAGACACAGTTTCCCTGTATTCTGACAGAAAGATACGGCTCTTGCCGGACGATATACATTCTGGTATTCCAAAAGCCCGGTATGAGGTGTCCGGTCTGGATATACCAGCCCGTCCATGCAGAAATTTCCATCATGGACTTCTTCCCCAAAATCCCCGCCATAGAAGTATTTTTCTTTTCCATTGGCATCCTGTCCCTGATAGATAGCATGGTCGCACCATTCCCACACAAAACCGCCGCAGAGAACATCATACTTATAAATCATTTTAAAGTAGTCTTCCAAGTCTCCCGGTCCGTTTCCCATGGCATGGCAGTATTCAATCAACAGAAACGGTTTATCCGGCTTCTTCTCCATATACTCCTGGATTTCCTCCAGGGAAGGATACATCCGGCTAAAAATGTCAATGTTGGTGTAATCATATTTCCTTCTATCATTACGGTAAAAAGAACTTTCATAACAGGTCAGTCTGGCAGGGTCAAAACTTTTTGTCCACTTTAATGCTTCCTCAAAAGTACATCCATAACCGCATTCATTTCCCATAGACCAGATGATAATACAGGGGCGGTTTTTCTCCCGGTGTACACAAAGTTTTGTACGGTCCATAGTAGCCGGGATAAAGTCCGGGTTATCCGAAATTCTTTCATTCCATTTCCGGCTTACATTTTCCCAACTGGAATCCTTTAAATACTGAGACTGGGTTCCATGACTTTCATTATCTGCCTCTGCAATCACAAAAAATCCATATTCATCACAAAGCTGATAAAAATAAGGTGCATTGGGATAATGGCTGCTACGGACTGCATTGAAGTTACTCTCTTTCATCATCTGCAGATCTTTTTTCATCTGTTCCAGCCCAATCACAAAGCCAGTCACCGGGTCTGAATCGTGTCGGTTCACACCTTTGAATTTTATGGCAGTTCCATTCACATAGAGAACTGCATCTTTTACAACGATTTCCCGGATGCCAATCCGGTCTGTAATCACTTCCCCTTCTGTTTCCAGGACCAGGGTGTATAAGTATGGTTGTTCCGGATTCCACAGCTTCGGTTCTTTTACCAACATCACCGCTTTATGAGTATATTCCGTACCCGCTTCTTCATTCAGTACCTGTGAGACAACCGCTTTATGATCTGCATCATAAAGCGTCAGCTTTGCAGGCACCGTCTGTCCCTGATAGCGGGCTTTCACCGTAAGCACTGCCTGTCCTTCTCGAAGTTCCGTGGTTGTAAAGTAGTCATAAATCACCTGTTCCGGGCGGTTCAGAAGATATACATCCCGGAAAATCCCACTCATGCGGAATTTATCCTGGTCTTCCAGATAAGTCCCATCACACCATTTCAGAACCAGCACCGCTAAGGTATTTTCTCCATCTGCCAAAGCATCCGTCACATCAAATTCGCTTGTAGCGTGGGAAACCTGGCTATAGCCCACATACGTTCCATTCACCCAGACATAAAAGCAGGAATCCACACCTTCAAAATTCAAATATGCTTTCGGAGCCTTTTCTGGTTTCTGATATACAAACTTCTTGATATAGGCTCCGCATGGATTCTCCTGTGGCACATACGGCGGGTCCAAAGGAATCGGGTATCTCACATTGGTATACTGGTGGCTGTCATACCCATAATTCTGCCATACCCCCGGCACTTCCACCTTGGTAAACTTGCTGCAGTCATACCCCAGTTCATAAAACTTTTCCTCTAAATCATAGATGCTCTTAAAATACTGAAACTGCCATGTCCCATTCAACTCGGTAACCCGGTCTGAAGCATACCGATTTTCTACCAGCGGTCCCATATCATGGGAAGACGGCATATAATAAGCTCGATAAGGCATGGTATTCTCATGCACTATTTTTAAGTCCTCATAATGTCTTGGCACAATCACACTGTGTTCCTCCTTTATCATCTTTATTTTTCCTTTGTTTTATCGTTATTTTACGCCCTTTTTACACATTTCGTCCATAAACTCTATGAGCCTCTATATGCACAAAATAATACAGCAGTACCACAACTCCACTTCTATGATTCGCCAAATAAAAAGCCGGCATACCCGAAATTTTTTCAGATACACCGGTCTTATGATTGCTTTCCTGTTCTTCTTTTACTCCATCACATTCCCATTTTCCATAATAATGGGCGCCAGTTCCGTTTTATCTCCATACAAATCCGGACGTGCCAGCAGATATTCTTTTAGTTCTGCCCGGTCTTTAAAATACGTTGCCTGGAACGGATCCATAGCACTATATTTTTCTACAAAGAGCAGTCCATCTTTTGTGTCCGCCAGAACACCCGTGTGTCCTACAAAACGTGCCTGATCCTCCGGTGCGTGCAGATACACGCTGATCAGGGAAAGTTTGTCCCCACTGATTTGAATGTCCCGTTCTTTCCATGCCTCCTGGATTTTTTGCTCATGCTCCTCTAAAGTTGAAGTTCTCTCCACAGACACCTGGTTAAAAAGTGTCAGAAAATCTGCTCTTTCCTCTTTTGTCAGCTGATATTCCGGCATCGTATCAATGGCATCAATATCAAACATCAACCACAAATCCGTATCATTCCCAGTACCCGCTGTTGTCAGCTGGTTCTTTATCAGGTTAAAAGCGGTCAGGCGACAGTTTGATACCTGCAGATAGGAATACGGTTTCGCAGAATCATCCATCAAAATAGAACTGTAATCCATCCCGTCTTTCGGAAGGACTGTAAATCCTTTGGGATACGAGTACGACTTAGCTGTTATCTCGTGATAATCCTCTGCCCATTTTTCAAGTGTCGCTGTCTGTTCTTTTGTTACACCGCACGCCTCCAGTTCTCCCACAACAGCTTTTCTGGACTCTTTATCTGCCAGGTTTGTATATTCTCCTGCCTGTCCAGTTTCT
>OGIZ01000823.1_pt1 | contig 15462 bp, 14 predicted proteins | sample 1571911 | NCBI WGS metagenome assembly OGIZ01 (sample SAMEA2582108, study PRJEB24529) | metagenome | biome: Human gut stool | place: China | collected 2011 | reverse complement strand
GTAGCCTTTTTCCGCCGCCTGCCAGCCGTAGCTGCCGCCGCGCATCCAGTGGTTGTTATTTCCCAGTGCAACAATACCCATGCCAAATTCCTTTGCCAGCTCTACTGCACGGTCCATAGCCAGTTTTGCATTTAAAGGTCCGAAACCACGATGTCCGTCCCAACGCTCAAAAGCTCCAAATCCCATGATCTTCTCAGCTTTTACCTTTGGATCGATCTCGCCCTTCTTTAAGTACTCAACCACTCTTGGGAAACGGTTTAATCCGTGAGAATATACACCAGCCATGGAGTTCTGTGCAAACAGCTCTGCGGAAGCCTTTGCATCCTTTGGCTCAAAACCATACTTTGTTAATACTCTCTCAAATTCGTTTACCATTACCTCATAAGGAACTCTCTTCATGATCTCTTTCTCCTTTATCTTTTATACTTTCTTTGAATTGCTTTTTTTCGCAATCGATTTCAGTGTTGTTAAAAGAAAATGGTTCTTTTTGGAAGAACCTTTTCTTTTTTATACCAGGCATCTGTAAAAAGCTGTCAATGACTTTTGCTTTTTGCAAATGCTATGTGGTTTCTCTCTCTTTAATATCCGTCAGCAGCATCACTTTATGGGATACTTCTTTTTTATCAAGAGCATCTAAGATCGCCCTTGAAGCATTCTGGCTGACTTCTACCAGTTTGTTGTCCAGACTGCTAAGCTTTGGTGTAACGATCTCGCCATACATGGTGTTGTCTATTCCCATGATCGCAAGATCCTGCGGAATACGCTTTCCCATTTTCTTTGCTGCTTCCAGGCCACCTACTGCCAACAGGTCTGTGGTATAGATAATACCGTCTGTTTCAGGTCTTTCTGTAAGAATCTGTTCTGTAAGTTTTGCACCTGCCGCCCTCACATCACGGGGATTGGTAAATTCTTTATTTACCGCTGTATAGAACGGGATATCTTCTTTGGCGATCCCCTGTTCTAACATAGCTCTCAGGTAGCCTTTTTGCTTGTTCCGGTTAGATGGTGTATCGGAGTCAACTGCCATTACCAGATGTTTCTTTCCTTTCTTAAACATCAGTTCCGCACAGTCTTTCACGCCCCGCTCCTCGTCAATGAGGATGCCGTAAACATTTGGCAGATCCAGATAACCGTTCACAATGGCTACCGGAACATCCGGAAGGTGCTCTTTAATGCTCTTCTTCACAGCTTCCGTCTCAAACATGGAACCCATAAGAATAGCACCGTCTACCCGTCTCTGCTCCAGGATACGGATGTAATCCGCTTTTTTCTCATCCCTTCGTCCGGTACTCAGAGTAATACAGGTATAACCTAAGGCAGTCATCTCCTGCTCGATCACATAAGCAGACTCTGTATGATGCTCGATCCGCAGATCCTCGATCAGGATACCGATGATCTTGGAAGACTGCATCACCAGGCCTCTGGCTGCTTCATTGGGAGTATAATGATTTTCATTTAATAATTTCTGTACCCTTTTGCGCGTCTGGGCATTGATCCCAGGCTTGTTGTTAATGACCCTGGAAACGGTACTTGCAGACACACCTGCCTGCTTTGCAATGTCGTATATCGTCATATTCCCTCTCCTGTTTCTCTGATGACTTCATCATACGCCTTCTTATAGGGTTTTGTCAAGAGATTTTTGCAATCGATTTCAACATTTGTTGCAAATAATTGCAAAGCATTCTGTTTGCTTACTTTTTTGCTGCATTGATTGAAAAATCAGTACGCACCAGATCTTCATATGGCACCCGTTTTTTCAGTTCTCCGGACTCCTCTAAAATATTTTCTAAAAGTTCAAAGCTGTCTTTTTCAAAAATTGTATCCTCTTTCCAGGTATCCTGTGATTTGTAGCGGTCTATAATAGCAGCAATTTTTTCCACCGGTGTATCTTTAAATTGAGGCTGGATGGTCTTTGCAATCTCCCATGCAGAATGGGAATTTACATAATCAAGCCCTTTCTGGATGGCATTGGTGAACTTCTGGATCAGCCGTGGATTTTTTTCCATATAGCTTTTCTTCGCACAGTAAGCGGTATAAGGCACATAGCCGGAGTCGCGGCCTAAAGATGCTACCACTGTGCCACAGTTTTCCATTTCCAGTGTAGTTGCAAAAGGTTCAAATTCTACCGTATAATCTGCATCCCCGGAAGTAAATGCCGCAGCAGTCAATCCGAAACTGATGCTCTGGTCAATGGTAAGGTCTGTTTTAGGGTCAATGCCATGCTTCTTTAAGATATATTCAAATACCATCTGGGGCATACCGCCTGCTCTTCCGCCCAAAACTTTCTTTCCCTTCAGATCTTCCCATTTAAAATCCGGCTGGGCCGTTCTTCCCACCAGGAAATTACCTGCCCGCTGGGTCAGCTGTGCAAAGTTCACTGCCGGATCGTCCGCCCCTTCCTGACTTACATAAATACTTGCTTCCGATCCCATAAACCCGATCTGGGCATCACCGGAAATAAGGGCTGTCATTACCTTATCTGCGCCAGCTCCATTTACCAGAGTCAGATCGATCCCCTCTTCCTCAAAATAGCCAAGTTCAATGGCAGCGTATTGGGGGGCATAAAAAATGGAATGTGCAACTTCGTTAAGGGTCACTTTTTTCATTTTTCCGCCTGCAGTACCATCCATTTTCCCACATCCTGCAAGACAGCCTGCCGCAAGTGCTCCTGTTAACAGGGCTGCAAAAAGCGCTTTATATCTCTTTTTCATAAATATCCTCCTGCTTCCGAAAATACATCGAACACTATATGATATACGGAAAAAGAGAAAATAGTGAATAAAATAAATAAGAATGTGCCTTGGCACATTCTCGCGCCGAGCGCGGTCGCTTGCGACAAACTTTATCATCGCGCGAGTGCGCATCGTTGGCAGGTCGTGCCTTTTTGTGTACTAGGGAGTTCCAACGGAATTTCCTAGTACATAAAAAAAGACTCTATCCTTTTGGAACAGAGCCTCTCTTTACTAACTTAGTATTTTAATTTATTTCTCATCATAATCATCTAAGAACCAGTGGCGTTCTCCATCTTTCTTGTAGCAGACCACAGTATCCAGATTTACATTTTCCACACTCTTGAAAATATTTCCTTCTACGAATGGGTTCTTTTTCTTCATTTCGCGGATCAGTTCCTTGATCTCCACGCGCTTGGAACGGTTTTCTTCGTTGTTGCAGGTGGTGCAGGTGTCGGTAAACTTGCAGGCACACTGAATGAAATGAAGATGATTGTAATCTCTCCATGCCTTGATATCATCTTCCCTTACCAGATACAGAGGACGGATCAGTTCCATGCTTTCAAAGTTGGTGCTGTGAAGCTTTGGCATCATGGTCTGGACCTGGGCTCCGTAGAGCATGCCCATGAGGATGGTTTCGATAACATCATCATAATGATGTCCTAAAGCGATCTTGTTGCATCCTAATTCCTTTGCATAACTGTAAAGGTAACCCCGGCGCATTCTGGCGCAAAGGTAACAAGGGGATTTTTCTATGGTGTAGACTGCATCAAAGATGTCAGACTCAAAAATATGGACCGGAATACCTAATTTTCTGGCATTTTCTTCGATCACATGGCGGTTGTCCGGACTGTATCCCGGGTCCATGACCAGAAATTCCACTTCAAACGGGAACTTGTTGTGAAGCTTTAATTCCTGGAACAGCTTTGCCATAAGCATAGAGTCTTTTCCGCCGGAAATACAGACAGCTACTTTATCTCCTTCTTTTACCAGTTCATACTGTTTTACTGCTTTGGTAAACGGGGACCAGATGGTTTTGCGAAATTTTTTGCGGATGCTCTGCTCTACCTGATTTTTAATATCTTCGGCTTCCTGTCTGCGCATCTCTTCCCGCAACCATGCAATATAGCCGCCTTCCAGGCTGTAGGCACGGTAGCCTTCTGCTTCCAGTTCCTCTGCTGCTTCTATGCTGTTGGTTCCATGGGCACAGAACAGGATCACTTTTTTTGATTTTATGATCTGTGGATTACCCTGCAGATCTTCCTGTGAAATGTGGATGGCTCCCGGAATGGTTCCGTACTCAAAATCCCGGTCACTTCTCATATCGATCAACTGATAACTTCCCTCCGGAAGTTCATTCAGTTTTCCTACGTTTATTTCCATGTTTATATAACACCTTTCTGCTTTTGAAATGGTCACACAGGCTGTTACATGGCCTGCTTTTGTACTGGAAGTAAATATAACACGAAATTTCTTTTGCTTCAAGTGTGTTACATTTTTATATAAAAAGACGGGTGGCTTCTGTTTGTGAGCTGCAGGGTAAGCAAAGGCCGCCGTACCACAAATGGCCGGCGGTCTTTGAAATTACGTTTATTCGGTTTCAAGCAGTCCTGCTTCCCGCAGGCTGTTAAGAAGGAGATTGAACTGGGTTACAATGTCTTCTGTGCTGGTGGCATCGTCAACAGCTGCTGCCGGTGTGACGGTTCCCGCCGGACCAGCCGGGCCCTGAGGACCGGTCTCGCCCCTTGGACCTTCTGGGCCCTGGGGGCCTTGTGGGCCGGTTGCTCCCTGTGGACCTGTTGCTCCCATCTCACCCTGTGGTCCCTGAGGCCCAGTTGCTCCCGTTTCACCTATCGGACCCTGGGGCCCCTGCGGTCCTGTAGCGCCTGTGTCTCCGGCCGGCCCTTGGGGACCGGTCTCCCCGGTGGCTCCTGTCTCACCCTGGGGCCCCGGGTATCCGGGAAATCCCTGTGGTCCCCGTGGTCCTGGAGGTCCCATTGGACCAGGTCTGCCTGTGCAACCACAGCCTGGTCTCCATGGATCCGGTCTCCATCCGCCTGGCCCACAACCATCCGGACCGCCATTTCCGGGGCTTCCGCTGCACGGTCCACAGTTTCCGCCTCTGCCCCCATCCGGTCCACAACAGCCGGGACGTCTTCCAAATTCATTCCTTCCGTCAAGATCATCAAAACACATATTCAGGCTCCTTTCCAATTCCATTTTCATCCATCTTCCGTCTCTGTGAAAACAGACGCTTTATTTTCTTTTGTTACTATAGAATATGTACAAGGAGTCTTTTTTGTGTCCATCTTAGCAAAGCAGCCTTTTCCAGTAATCTACGATCCGGTCTATAACATCTCTATAAATGCTGCAATACGTGTTTCGATCTGTCCGCTGTCTGCTGTAGAATAGTCAGTTTCCAGTTTCATGTAAGGAATACCCATTTCTTCAGCCATACGGCCCATTTTAAAGGCCTCCACATTAAAGGTATGGCAGGCCTGAAGAACGATCTCCACTACTCCGTCTACCTGATAATCCCTGATCATCTGGGCAGTATTTTCCAAACGTCCGTTGTTAGAAGTCATAACAGAACAGTTAATGGACAGATAGCGGTCTGAAATCGCTCTGAGAATATCCGGCGCGTTTTCATCTACCAGCAGACGGTTGGTACGTTCACCGGAACAATCATCCAGACTGACGATCACGCCACCATTATTTTCGATCACACTTCCCACCTTCTGGATCACGCCACCGGTCGGACATCCGGTAAGCAGTATCCTTTTTGCAGAAGCTGGTACCGGGCGTTTTCCTTCTTCGTAAGCCTTTTTCGCCTCTGTTACCCGTTTACGGATATTATCGATCTGCTGATAAACATCAAAAGTAAAGGTTCCCTGCTGAAGGGCGATCATCATTTCCGTTCCCTTCATAGCTGGCGGTACCAGTTTCTGCAGATGATACATATCTAACTGTGCTTTTCGCAGTTCGTTGCGCACATGGGCTGCTTTTCGCAGACCTTCTTCTGTAATGGTACAGTTAAATTTCTCTTCCAGTTTCTCTTTTAACAGTTTTACTTCTTCATACCAGATATCTTTCGCATAAGGACGCTCCTGGCTCTGTGGAAGATGAAGTACATACGTTTCTTTGATCTCATTTAACAGCTCGTACATCTTCTTTTTACCATCACAGGTTGTCTCTCCGATGATAATATCCGAAAAATAGGTATAAGGACATTTTTCAGAATATGCAAAACCATAGGTACTCTTGATCAGCGGACATAAATTCTTTGGAAGGACTTTTTCCGCATCCGGTATGGTCTCACTGCTGGTTCCGCAAAGTCCTACCGTTGCAACACCTGCTGCATCTAACAGTTCCTGTGGTGTATAGGAACAAAGGCAGCCAGCCAGTTTTCCCCCATTGTCTTTAAATTCTTTGGCTCTTATAAATCCCTGTTTTCTTGCGTCTACAAACTCATCAAATGTCTTTGGCAGATCCATATTATAATTCCTCCTGATATTTATGATGTTCTCTCAAAATCTCTCTGTGATTGATCCTCTGAAAAGATTTTTTTATTCCCCTGACAACAACGCCGCCCCGATTGCTCCTGCATATCTTGCTAAAGGCATACTTTCCACAGGTGCATTTAACGCATGGCTTAAACGGCTGATCACATATTCATCTTCACAAAGTCCACCAGTAAGAAAATAGTGATTTCCTCCTAACTGCGAGATAAGCTGTGCCACTTTTACAGCTACCGACTCCACCACACCATAGGCAATATCTTCCCTGGAAGTTCCCTTTCCAATAAGGCTGATCACCTCGGACTCCGCAAACACCGTACACATAGAGCTGATAGTTACATCTTTGCCCTGTGAAGCCAATTCTGACAGTTCCTTCTGCGTCAGTCCCAGCCGGTTGGTCATGACTTCCAGGAATTTCCCGGTTCCTGCAGAACATTTATCATTCATAACAAATTTCATCACACGGCCGCTTTTTAATACGATCCCTTTTGTATCCTGACCACCGATATCAATAACGACTCCGTCCTTACCAAACAGCTTCCAGGCGCCTTTTCCGTGGCAGGTGATCTCTGTTATCACTTTATCTGCATAAGGCACAGATACTCGTCCATAACCGGTGGCTCCGTACCGGGTGCCTTCCCCTGCTACCTGTTCTTTTTCCAGCCACTCATAGATCTCATCTGCAGTTTTCCTGCTGGAAAATCCTGTTGCCATCTCCATGGTCTTCCATATTTCTCCATCCCGCAGCACCACGGTTTTTGCCGCACTGGAACCTATATCGATCCCCACCTGATACATGTCACTTCACCCCTTAAATCTCTTTGTTTTCATTTTAACATTAATTTTTCTCAATATCTAATCAGATATTGGATGATTTTGTGGGTATTTATAGGTTTTATCTATAAATTATGCTATAATGTAATGAGTGAAGAAAAAAGGAGTCACACCCATGGAATTCAAACAATTAGAGGCCTTCGTGGCCGTTGTAGATTATAAAAGCTTTTCCGAGGCAGCCAAACACCTCTACCTGACCCAGCCAACGATCAGTTCCCATATCCAGGCATTAGAAAAAGAACTGAATTCCCGTCTGCTCATCCGTACCACCAAACAGATGAAAGTTACAGACCGTGGAATGCAGCTCTATGAATGTGCAGTCCATATGTTAAATATGCGGGATCAGATCACGGATGAGTTTGTTGGGAATAAATGGAAACTGATCGATGTCAGTGCATCCACGATTCCCTCTTCCTACCTTCTTCCGGAGCTTTTGTCAGAGTTTTCCAAAATACAGCCGGATATCCATTTTCATATCTGGCAGTCTGACAGCGCTGACGCCATTGAAAAAGTGATCCAGGGCGCTGTGGATTTTGGTCTTACAGGTTCTAAAACAGATGCAGAGGACTGCTGTTTTATTCCCTTCTGTACCGACTCTTTAGTCATGGCAGCCCCGGTAACACCGGAATACCTGGAACTGGCTGATACATTAAAAAAAGAGGAACCTGTGGCTTTAAAACACTTTTTATCCCATCCTTTTATCCTTCGCGCCAATGGTTCCGGCACCCGCAAGGAGATCGATCTGTTTTTAGAACGGCACCAGATCAATCTTTCCGATCTTAACATCGTAGCCCGGATGAATGACCTGGAGTCTATTAAAAAATCTATTGTATCCGGCCTTGGAGTTTCCATTCTCTCTGCCCGCAGTGTAAAAGATATGGAAAGGACCCACCAGCTTCTCACCTTTCCATTGGAGAGTGCTGCGCAGGTCCGTACTTTTTACATCGTATACAGCAAAAACAGGATATTAAAACCCTATGTAAAGCAGTTTTTAAAATTCGTAGAACATTATTATAAATGACAAACTACATAAACAGGTTGCCTGACAATAACACTGGTACAAACATTATTGGATCCATACACCGTCTGCACCTACTCTATAACCATCCGGAGTCTTGGTATTTGTAAGCATGACTCCGTCCGGGCCCAGGTAATACCAGTTACCTTCTGCCCCTGTCTTCCATACATTCTTTGCCATACTTCCTGTAGAACACAGGTAATACCATTTACCATTGATTTCTTTCCAGCCTTTTGCCATGTAGTGATCTTCCTGGATCCAGTATTCGTTTCCATTATCTGTGATCCATTCATTAGAAGCTTTTACTCCATTGTTTTTCACATAATACCAGCCGGTATCATCTTTCACCCATCCACGTTCTTTGGTAACGCCCGGACCTCCGGTATTATTTCCTGAAGATACAGCATGCACCGGTGTGCTGGCTGCTGTTTCCTGACCTGCAGGAGTAACTGTCGTTCCCTGTGTTTCCTGTACCTGGTTAGAAAAACTGCTGGAATTATCAGACGCATTCTTTCCAGAAGCCGGGCCGGAAACCTGCGTATTGTTCTGACTGGTACTCTGTCCTGTAAGAGCACCTGCCTCTGCCAGCTTAAATCCATAATCTAACAATGCCTTGGTATCCGTATAATGGGTAGACTGGCTCTTCATCACCACTGCGACCAGCCTTACCCCGTTGCGCTCTGCAACAGTCACCAGGGTATTTCCTGCCTTGGACGTATATCCTGTCTTTCCACCAATAATTCCCTGATAATAACGGGCATCATTTGGATTTAACATTTTGTGTCCTATAGTCACGGTAAGACCGGAAGGATTGTTTTTTGTAGCCGGAAGTGTATAGGTTCTGGTAGATGCCACTGTTTTTACAATATCATTTGCAAAAGCAGCTCTGGCGATCAGAGCCATATCGTGAGGTGTGGTGTAATGGTTGGGATCATTTAAACCATGTGGATTTGCAAAATGGGTATTGGTACAGCCTAAAGAGGCTGCTTTTGCATTCATTTTCTCCGCAAATGCTGCATTACTGCCAGCCACATGTTCCGCCAGGGCATTTCCCACTTCATTGGCAGATTTTAACAGCAGTGCATACAGGCACTGGCGTACCGTCATCGTATCCCCTTCTGCCATGCCAATGGAAACAGCTCCTGACTCCAGGTTTGTAGTAGCTGTTGCAGAAAAGGTAACCGTATCGTCCAGATTACAGTTTTCTGCTACTAAAAGAGCGGTCATCAGCTTGGTAATGCTGGCAGGGTAATAGGTTGTATCCCCATTCTTGGAAAAAAGCACACTTCCATCTGCTGCGTTTAATAAAACTGCGCCCTGGGATGCAACAGTCGGCTTTGTAATAGAAGAAATGTCCACTGTCTGCCCGGAAGTATTCTGCGCTGTGGAAGGTTCTGAAGCCCCGGACTGACTCTGGGAAGAAGTTGTATTTCCTGTATCTAAAGGAGTAATGGAAACCTGACTTGCCCATGCTGGTACAGACAGCGCAAGAACAGCCGCTGTACAGATGGCAAGAAACTGGGATGATCTATGTTTTTTCATTGGGATATGTCCTCTCTGTGGTGTTTGAAAGAAACTTAGGCGGTTCATTCGTTAATGGCTTGTGAAAAGTCAGCGGACGCGTCACTGGCGCCTCCTCGACATGCTTGGCAACAAATGTCTGCTGCGCAGCCGCTTGTTTTTCCCTGCGCTCATTACATCTCCACTGCCTGCTGACGCAGGCGGTTCGTTCGTTAATGGCTTGTGAAAAACAAATGTCTGCTGCGCAGCCGCTTGTTTTTCCCTGCGCTCATTACATTATAGCACACACGCAGTTACAAAAAAACAAGCCATTTTGTTACGATTTCTTTAAGTTTTCCCCGTTTAACACAGCTTCTGTCAGTTCATCCCCTTTATACACCAGTTTTAAGGAGAAAAACGGTGCATTTTCCTGTAAAAGTTTTAAAAATATCTTATCGCCCTCCCACAGGTTCAGTTTTAACAGATCTTCTTTTTTGATCCATTCCAGAACGCCTTCGTTGCAGGAGATCATCTCCCCTGTATATCCGTCTGCTGTATATAGGCACATGTATTCTGTTCCCCACACATCGGAAACAAAGGTTACGATCCCCCGGAATTTCCAGGAAGTCAGTGTAAGACCGGTTTCTTCTTTTGCTTCTCTTAAAAGACAGTCCTCCGGGCTTTCCCCTTCTTCAAAATGGCCGCCGATCCCAATCCATTTGTCCTTGTTTTCATCATTTTTCTTGCTGACTCTGTGAAGCATGAGATAACTGTCATCTTTTTCTATATAACATAATGTTGTAAGTTTGGAGCGTTCTCCCAATTTATGTTCCTGCTTTCTTTTTCAAATACATTACAATGAGCCAAAGCCCGGTCTGCGGCTTTTGGCCCATAACCCAAAAAGAGCCGCCGCAAACGCGGCGACCCATGAATTTCGTCTAACACTCAGATTCCCGCGCTGACGCGTTCCACTGCCTGCTCACGCAGGCTGAATCTTCGTGAATGGCTTGAAAAAAACAAATGTCTGCTAACGCAGCCGCTTGTTTTTTTCTGCACTCATATCTATTCCTCAATGGAATAGTTTGGAGCTTCTTTTGTGATATGGATATCATGTGGATGGCTCTCTTTTAAGGATGCTGCGGAGATCTTAACAAATCTTCCTGTCTCCTGAAGAGTTGGGATATCCTTTGCTCCACAGTAACCCATACCGGAACGTAAACCGCCTAACAGCTGGAATACAGTATCTTCTACCATACCCTTATAAGCTACACGGCCTTCTACCCCTTCTGGAACCAGCTTCTTTGCATCGGTCTGGAAGTAACGGTCCTTGCTTCCGTTTTCCATTGCTGCAATAGAGCCCATGCCGCGGTATACTTTGTACTTACGTCCCTGATACAGTTCGAAAGCACCCGGGCTCTCGTCGCATCCTGCAAGCATGCTTCCCATCATACAAACGCTGCCGCCTGCTGCGATGGCCTTTGTAATATCACCGGAATACTTGATACCGCCATCTGCGATGATCGGGATACCGTACTCTTTTGCAACTGCGTAGCAGTCCATAACAGCGGTGATCTGAGGAACACCGATACCTGCAACTACACGGGTAGTACAGATAGAACCAGGTCCGATACCAACCTTAACGCAGTCAGCGCCAGCTTCGATCAGGGCTCTGGTTGCATCACCGGTTGCTACGTTTCCTGCAATGACCTGAACATCCGGATATGCTTCCTTGATCATCTTTACGCAGCGGATAACGTTTGCGGAATGACCATGAGCAGAGTCTAAAACAACTACGTCTACTTTTGCCTTAACCAGTGCTTCTACACGCTCCAGAACGTTAGCTGTGATACCGATAGCAGCACCACATAACAGACGTCCCTGGGCATCTTTTGCAGACAGAGGATATTTGATCTGCTTTTCAATATCTTTGATGGTGATCAGGCCCTTCAGGTTGAAATCATCATCAACGATAGGCAGCTTCTCTACTCTTGCCTTTGCAAGGATCGCTTTTGCTTCCTTTAAGGTAACGCCTTCTTTTGCTGTAACCAGGTTCTTGGAAGTCATGCACTCTCTGATCGGACGGCTGAAATCTTCCTCAAACTTTAAGTCACGGTTGGTAATGATACCAACTAACTTCTTGCCTTCTGTGATCGGCACACCGGAAATACGGAATTTTGCCATCAGATCATTGGCGTCCTTTAATGTATGCTCTGGGGAAAGATAGAATGGATCGGTGATAACACCGTTCTCAGAACGTTTTACACGATCTACCTCCTCAGCCTGTGCCTCAATAGACATATTCTTATGAATAATGCCAATTCCTCCCTGACGAGCCATGGCGATTGCCATACGATGCTCTGTAACGGTATCCATACCTGCACTCATTAACGGAATGTTCAGACGGATCTTCTTGGTCAGGTTTGTGCTTAAATCAACCTGGTTTGGGATCACTTCTGAATAGGATGGAACCAGAAGCACATCATCAAAGGTAATGCCTTCACCGATAATTGTACCCATTCATTTTTCCTCTCTTTCTCTGTAAAATTTTTGTATGAAGGTTCAATATAACGCCAGCGCTAAAAAAACATCGGTTTTATCAGACACTGGCGTTTTGGCCTTCTTATTAGTAAATAATACTAGCAAATTTTATATGGATTGTCAAACCCATTTAACGGAAAATATTCATTGAAATTCCTTATGATTTTTTATGAGGTAAACTTATCACTAGATAAATTTTCTTGGAAATACCCTGCGCATCGCTGCCTTCATCTTATCACCCGGTTCAAATAATACCTTGGTGGTCTGGGCCCCTTTCTGGCTGATCAGGGCATAGACATCTGCTCCGGCGTTATGACTGGTACAGTCGATCACTTTCATTCCCTGCTTTTCATAATCCTTTAAAACATATTTGCCGGTGCGATCACCTGTACATCTTCTTTATCGCAGTCAAACGTTTTCTTTCTTCTTGCTTTTCCAAGAATACTGTCTACACTGAAACCGCCATCTGCAAACAGGTATTCATATTCTACACTCAAATTCAGAAAAACAAAATACGTAGCCGCTGCTGCTGCCGCCAAGATCAGAATTCCCAATAACATCTGCAGTGCTGCCAGTACTGATAACGCGCACACAACGATCATCAGGATCTTTACCGGCCAGGCATATACGGGATCTTTCCGTTTTACCAGCCATTCAATATAATTTTCTTCCATGATAATTCTGCCTTCTCCTGTTGTATTTTTTATAACCTATATTGTTAATATTATAACCCATCTTTCTTAAGTTTTCCAGCTATTTTCACTGCTTGCATCGGATTTTTAACCTTTTGACCCTTGGTATCATATAATAAATACAAATAACTTCCCAGGCAGGTAATATTCTTATGACTTCCCCTCTTTGTCTGAACGATATAAAACCTGGTGAAAAAGCACGGGTCTGCTGCCTTACCTCTTCCGGCAGCATCCGACGCCGTTTTCTTGATATAGGTCTCGTTGAAAATACACTGGTAGAATGTGTTGGGATAAGCCCTTTAGGGGATCCTGCTGCCTACCAGATCCGCGGAGCTGTGATCGCTATCCGTAAAGCAGACAGCAGAAACATCCAGATCTGCAGAAAGGAGAAAGCATGAAGCAGCCAAAAGCCATACCGGATCACTATCCTGTGATCGCCCTTGCAGGAAATCCCAATGTAGGAAAAAGTACTTTATTTAACAGTCTTACTACCGGGAAGAAGCAGCACACCGGAAACTGGATCGGCAAGACCACAGCTAATGCCTGGGGAATCTGCCACAGTCCGGCCCGTGATTACACACTGGTAGACATTCCAGGAACTTACTCCCTCTCTTCCCGTTCTGCAGAGGAAGAAGTTGCCAGGGATTTTATCTGTTTCGGTGCTCATCAGGCAGTGGTCATTGTCTGTGATGCCACCTGTCTGGAACGCAATTTAAACCTGGTCCTTCAGATCCTGGAAGCTACGGACCGTACATTGGTATGTGTCAATCTTTTAGATGAAGCGGAAAAGAAAAACATCACCATTGATCTGGATCAGTTATCAGACCTGCTGTGTGTACCGGTAGCAGGAACCTCTGCCAGAAAGAAAAGCACACTTTCTTCTTTCTTGGAGCGGTTAGATGATATTACTGAAGGTCCTGCCATTCCCCACTATCAGGTCACTTACTGCCCTGAACTGGAAAAAGCAGTCTCCATGGTGGAACCTGCTGTGAAAAATTGGCTGGATACCCATGAACTTCCATTTTATACCACTTCCCGCTTTCTCTCCCTGCGCCTGCTAGAAGATGATCCGTCCTTTCTCCGGTCTTTTACAAATGCCTGCCAGCTTGTTCCGTCACAGGATCCTGCCATTGCAGACTGTTTAAAAACTGCCTGGGATCATTTAAACAGAAAAGGCATTTTTAAAGACATATTAAAAGACCGCATTGTCTCCGGCCTGATCGACAACGCTGAAACCATTGCCTCCCTTTGTGTAAAGCTGCCGGAACGCAGCTACAATGAAACCGACCGGAAACTGGACCGCATCCTTACAGGCCGCCTGGCTGCCTATCCTGCCATGGCCGGACTTTTAGCCCTTATCTTCTGGATCACCCTGGTTGGGGCAAACGACCTGTCCGCCCTGCTTTCCAGACTGTTTTTTTCCTTTCAGCCGGTACTGGATCAGGCCCTTTTATCCCTTCATTTTCCAGACTGGATCCGGGACGCCTTCGTTCATGGGGTCTATCAGGTCCTCGCCTGGGTGGTTTCCGTTATGCTGCCTCCCATGGCTATTTTCTTTCCTCTTTTTACCTTATTGGAGGACTCCGGCTATCTGCCCCGTATCGCCTACAACTTAGACCGGCCTTTCCAGTGCTGTAAAGCCTGCGGGAAACAGGCTCTTACCATGGCAATGGGATTTGGCTGCAACGCAGCAGGGATCACAGGCTGTCGTATTATCGACTCCCCAAGAGAACGGCTTATTGCCATGATCACAAACAGTTTCGTTCCCTGTAACGGCCGTCTGCCTCTTTTTATCACTTTGATCCTGCTGTTTTTATCCGGAAATAGCCATGGCCTGCTTTCTTCTGCTGACAGTGCCCTGCTGCTTACTTTGTTCATCCTTTCAGGGATCGCCATGACTTTTATTACCTCTTACCTTTTATCTGCAACGATCTTAAAAGGAGTTTCCTCTTCCTTTACCTTAGAGCTTCCCCCTTACAGGAAGCCCCAGATCGGCAAAGTGATCTTTCGCTCGGTAACAGACCGGACCCTTTTCGTCCTTGGAAGAGCTGCCGCTGTAGCTGCTCCTGCCGGTTTTCTCCTGTGGATCATGGCAAATACAGCTCCGGGAAATATAAGCCTTCTTGCACGTTTCAGCCGGTTTTTAGACCCTCTTGGACGTCTTATGGGGATGGACGGGGTGATCTTAACTGCCTTTATCCTGGGACTTCCGGCAAACGAAATCGTTCTTCCTATTATCCTTATGGCCTACACAGCCCAGGGAAGCCTAACAAATTTTGAAAATATGGGACAGTTAAAAGAGATCCTTCTGTTACATGGCTGGACCTGGAAAACAGCTGTCTGCGTCCTGCTTTTCTCCCTGATGCACTGGCCCTGTTCCACTACCCTGATCACACTGTATAAAGAAACAAAAAGTAAATGGTGGACCTTTGTTTCTGCTTTTCTGCCGGCATTTTGCGGTGCTTTATGCTGTATCATTTTTACGGTCCTGACCCGCCTGTTCCAGACATTTTAACATTTAGTTTAATATTTCCTTAAACCAGTATTTACCTGCCTTGACATCCCTTATCCCTTCTTATATAATCCCATCTTTGACAGTCAAATTTATCAAAACACCGCTGAAAGCCTTATTC
>OGIZ01000822.1_pt1 | contig 15480 bp, 11 predicted proteins | sample 1571911 | NCBI WGS metagenome assembly OGIZ01 (sample SAMEA2582108, study PRJEB24529) | metagenome | biome: Human gut stool | place: China | collected 2011 | reverse complement strand
CAGCAGATCGGGGCGGCAGGCCAAGCCGATGGCGATGAGCGCGCGCTGGCGCATACCACCGGAGAACTCGGGCGGGAACTGACGGGCACGGGTAGCGGCGTCGGGCAGACCGGCCTCGGACAGCAGACCCGCGATACGGTCATCCATTGTGGAGCCGGTGACGTACTTCTTAGCCAGATACCAGGCCTGGTCGTCGGCCACGCCGGCCTTGATGAGGTCGTCGGCCACGCGCCAACGGGTTTCGGAGCCCGGAACCCATTCGTTGGTGAAGCGGGCGACGGCCTTGTCGAAGGCCTCGCCGGACACGCCGGCTTCAGTCAAAGCCTTCTTGGCCTCGGTCATGAGCTCGGGCAGTTCCTTGGCGCCGAGGAAGGTCTCGTCGTCGTTGCCCTTGACTTCGACCTCGTCGCCGGCCAGAGCCTTGGCAAGGGCGGAGCGCTTTTCGTGAGCCACGTCCATGTTGTTGGCCTTCAGTGCTTCCTAGACCTGGGTTGAGGTTGCTCATCGGGTCCTGAGGCACGAGACCCATCTTGGTGCCGCGCAGCTTGTCGAACTCGCTCTGCTTGGCGCCGGCGATTTCCTCGCCGTCGAGCTTGATGGAGCCGTTGACCACGTGACCGGTGCCGGGCAGCAGACCCAGCACGGCCATGGCGGAGGTGGACTTGCCGGAACCGGACTCGCCCACGATGGCCAGCGTCTCGCCGTCATAAAGGTCCAGCGAGCACTTGCGGATCGCGTTCAGCTTCTTGCCGCGCAGGCTAAAGGTGATCTCCACGTCTTTGGCAGAGATGATCGGTTGTCTATCCATTTTTGTGATTTTCTCTCCCATCTGTTAAACGTGGTTGCGCGGGTCAGCAGCATCCGAGAAAGCGTTGCCCATGATATAGAAGGAAATGGAGATGATGGACACGATGGATGCGGGGAAGACCAGCAGGTAAGGATAATCGAGGAAGAAGCCGCGCACCTTGCTCAGGATGAGGCCCAGAGACGGAGTCTCGATGCCCAGACCGATGCCCAGATAGGTAGCGGGAGCCACCGGGCTGATGAAGGTAGCGCAGTTGCGGCAGACGACCATTGCGATGGCGATGTGAGCCGGGTTGACGCCGAACTGGTTGCCAACACTGATCAGGACGGGCAGCAGGCCGTAGAAGTAGGAGTCGGTATCGAACAGCAGAGCCAGAGGCACGCTCAGGACGCCGATGATGACGGGCAGGAAACGGCCCAGAGAGGCGGGGATGACGTTGGCCATCATGATGGCCATCTTCTCCATGATGCCGCTCTTGCTCAGGACACCGAGGAAGACACCGGCACACAGAATGGTGGAGGCCATGGTCAGGCCGGAAGCCGCATGGCTCTTGATGATGGAGTTCTGCAGCTTCTTGCCGCGGTAGTTGACCAGAATGCCCAGAGCGCAGCCGACCATGAAGACGTAGTAAGAGGGGAAGATGTCCATGACCAGCACGATGATGACGGCCAGAGTCAGGATAACATTGAAGATGAAGTTCTTCGGGCGAGCCAGCTCATTGTTCTTCTCTTCGCTATCCGAATCATCGTACTTGCCGACATCCTCTACGGCAGCATCGCCCAGCTTGGCAATGCGCTTCTTCTCCTGCAGGCCCCAGAAGATGGCAGTGCCGACAGCCAGAACTAGGCCGACGATCTGCATCGGAAGGATCTGACTCCACAGGTCATTGGACTCAACGCCCAGAACGCTGGCGGCACGCATGGTCGGGCCGCCCCAGGGCAGCAGGTTCATGACGCCCATTGAGGTGACGCAGATGAGCAGCAGGGTCTCACGGCGCATGTGCAGGCGCTTGTAGACGGGCAGCATGGCAGGGATGGTGATGAGGAAGGTGGAAGCGCCGCCGCCGTCCAGATGGCCGATGATGGCGATGAGACAGGTCATCAGGGCAACGCCGACGACGTTGTTGCCGACCTTCTTCATCAGCGCGCCGATGATCTTGTCGAACATGCCCGCGTCGGTCATGACGCCGAAGAACAGGACGGAGAAGATGAACAGGATTGCCGTACCGTGGACGCCCTTGACGCCCTCCTTGATAAAGCCGGCCATTTCATCCAGGGTGAAAGCACCGGTAGCCACCAGAATGGCTGCGGTGATGGTCGAGACGCTGACGAATGCCAGTGCAGGGACCGTGACATTGCGCAGCAGCAGGACGATGACCGTGATCACCGTTGCAAAGCCGAGCAGAGCGAGGATCGTATCACTCATGGGTTTGTACTTCCTTTCCTTTTTTCATTTGCCGGGGACGCATTCCGTTTTCTCCTCCGGAATCATTCCCGTTCGTTATGGTTCCAGTATACAGGCTCAAACTTACAGCCCAAAGCCCTTCTTGTTACGGTTTGTTAAGAAATTCCTTAATATCCTGTAAGATTCCGTATGGAAGGTTGGATACAATAAAGCCGGAGCTGCACAAAAAAGAAACAAAAAACAACAAGCCCCGGGGTGTTTCCACTCCGGGGCCTGTTGTCATCTTTATTTATGGGGAATTATCGCCTTGCGGCGGTCCTCACATGGGGAAAGCGGGAATTAGGCGTTCTTTGCGACCACATCGTTGACGATGACGACCAGCATGTACTTGCCGTCCTTCGTCGTGGCAGTGCCCAGCTTGCCGGTCTCAGCAACTTTGTGAGTGGTGGTGTTGGCAACGGTAGCGGCCTGAGCCTCGACCAGAGCGTCCTTCACAAGGGCAGCCTGCAGGCTTGCGTCCTTCTTGGCATTCTTGATCTCGACCAGAGCAACACGGACCTGCTTGCCAGCATTTGCCTTCTGGGGATCGGTAACGCCAGCGCCAGCAGTCATCATGCCCAGAGCCTTCTTGACTGCATTAGCGGTATCAGCGGCAGCGACGATGCCAGTACCCTTAATGACCTTGCCGTTGTTTTCCTCAACAGCATTGCCCAGAGTGATCTTGTCAGCCCCGGTGTTGGTCTCAGAATTGATGATAGCCTCGATAGCATCCAGGGTGCTCTTAGCAGTCTTATCCACGTCCTTGCTCTGCTCGACCTTGATGCCCATCTTGGTCAGAGAGTCAGCGACGTCCTTGCTCTTGACGCCGTTGGCGCAGCCGGTCAGAACGGACAGTGCCAGAACGCCGGCGAGGGCGACGGCCAGAAACTTCTTTGCCATTTTCATGATTTTTGCCTCCATAATTATGAATGATCTTACAGGCAGGCTGTCCAGTTCCGGACGTCGGCCTGTTGGCTTTATTATACCCCCCCCACCCCCATTAGATTTGTCAATATATTCCTTGCATTTTTATCATATTGACGAATTATGAAGGATACCTCTGTGCATATTCCACAAATTCACGAAAAACAGATGCTGTTCACTCTTTCCGGCTGCTCCGTATCTGGGCCAGCAGCGTAGACGCCGACACCGGTTTTACCACATAGCCGTCGATGACGCCGTGGCTGCGGGCGTCCACGATCTCCCTTGTGGGGGCATTGGTCATCACGATGCGGGTCATGCCCGGGTAGCGGCCCCGGATGGCCATGCAGAAATCCACGCCGCTGCTGCTCATCAGGCTCTCGTCGATGGCGAGGACGTCGAAGGGCTGCTGCTCCAGCAGCTGGCGCAGCTCGCCCCGGCGGGAGCAGGTGGACACGCTCAGGCCCAGCGCGCTGAGGTCTTTGTCCAGCAGGTCGAGGACCTTGTTGTTGTCGTCCGCCGCAAGGATGCGCAGCTTGCTGTCCACGCCCCACTGCAGCTGTTCGCGCTCCTGCTGCTGCTCCAGCACCGGCAGATAGACATAGAAGGTCGTGCCTCTGCCGATGGTGCTTTCCGCCCGGATACGGCCCCGGTGGGTGCGGATGATCTGGTCCGCCAGCGCAAGGCCGAGGCCGGTGCCTTCGCCGGTCTTTTTTGTGGTGAAGAAGGGCTCGAAGATGTGCTGCATCGTCTCCTTGTCCATGCCGCAGCCGGTGTCGGTGACGCTCAGGCAGACGTAGCTCGACCATTCCTCGGAGATCTTCTCTTCCGGGAAGAGCGCCGCCAGCTCACTGCGCGGCACGACACTGCCCCGGATGGTCAGCTTTCCGCCCTCGGTGCCGATGGCGTGGATGGCGTTGATGCTGATGTTCAGCAGCACCTGCTGCAGCTGGGTCGCATTGCCCAGAACGCATTCGCCGCTCAGCTCATTTTCTTCCTTCAGCTCCACGTTCTTCGGGCAGTTCGTCTCCACCAGCTTCCTCGTCCGATGGAGCAGTCCCTCCACCGACACGGCGTCGTAGACCGTCTCCACGTTTTTCCGGCTCATGGAGGAAATTTGTTTTACGACCTCCTGCGCCTTCTGCGCCGCCTCGCTGATCTCCATCGCGTTGTCATAGATCTCGCTGCCCGGGTCGGCGTCGGCCATGATGAGGTCGGCATAGCCGGTGATGGGGGTCAGGAAGTTGTTGAATTCATGGGCGATGCCGCCGGTGAGGGTCCCCATCATCTGCAGCCGCTGGCCGTGGGCCAGCGACTCTTCGCTGCGGTGGAGCTCTTCGAGGGTCTGGTTCAGGGTCTTCAGATCGCTGATCTCGGTCGCGCTGCGGCGGTCGCGCTCCTGCAGCCGGAACATCTGGAACATGAAGAGCACCAGCACCAGCGCCACGCCGCCAAAGATGAGGACCACCTTCACGAAGCTCTGCTGTACCGGCTCGTAGAAATCGTCGTAGTCCACCACGGCGCTGACGATCCAGAAGCTGCTCCCCACGTCCAGATGACGGAAAGCGCTTATCTTATGCACCCGGGGCAGCTCCGGGTCGCTCCACCAGTAGGAGTAGTAGTCCAGCACGCCGGATTCCTCTTCCCGCTGAGCGCGCAGCAGCTCACTCAGACTGCTCATGTCCAGTTCCTTCCCCTGATAGATGCGCTGGCGGCCCTCCACGACCTTGATGCCCCACTGAACGGCTTCGGGGTGCATGACCACAAGGTTATCGTCATTCTTTATCATGATGTAGCCGTTCCTGCCGACATGGATCTCCGAGATGAGCTGCTGATACATGACCGTGGAGTCTACCACGAGGCAGACTGTCTCATCCCCGGCCTTCCTCTTCATCACAAGATAGTGCTCGCCGCCGCTGTGGTACTGCCAGTAGGAGATGTCCTCCGTCCGGGTGATGGGGACATCGCAGACGGCGCTGAGGCCGTAGCAGCTGTAGATGACCTCGCCGTTGCTGTTTTCCAGCCAGACGTCCCGGATGGTATCGCTCCGGGCCACCGTGGGGCGGAACGCTTTGCCGGCCTGTGCTTTTTCGGCGATGGAGTCCAGCCGGTCGGCGTATTCTTCCAGCAGGACGCGGATGCTGTCGGCGGTGCTCTGCACCACCAGCTCCATCTGCCTCGTCTGGCTGTCCATCATGGCGGTGCGGTAGTCCTTCCACACCATGCCCACCACGGCAGCCAGTGCGGCTACCGTGACGACGCCGATGGCCAGCGGCACCCACAGGGTGCGCAGCGTCTGGAAGCGTATCTTTTTCGGGGCGGTCTCCTTCATATCGAGTCCTCCTTTGGGGCGGTCTTGCTCTTCCTGTCTAAAAATGTTATAATTTTATTTATCACAATTGAAACAAATTTTCCGGTCAGAAAAATGCAGGGAGTTATCATGTCGTATCATGTTCTTATTGTAGACGATGATCCAGCGATTTGCAAACTTTTATCCAAAGTTATGATAAGCAATGAGATAGACCCTCTCGTCGTCAACAGCGGCGCGGCGGCGCTGGACCTCATCGCGCGGCAGAGCAGCACGCTGGATATGATCCTGATGGACATCACGCTGGGCGACATGGAGGGCTTCGATGTCATCCAGACCATCCGGCGCAACGGCGTCACCACGCCGGTCATCATCATCAGCGGCCGCAACGAGGACTACGATTTCATGTACGGCCTCTCTCTGGGTGCCGACGACTATGTCACCAAGCCCTTCCGCCCCCAGATTTTGGGCGCAAAGGTCAAGGCCCTCATCCGCCGCAGCAAGAGCTTCTCGCAGGAGAACAACCAGCAGATCAGCTGCGGCCCCTTCCTCTGCGACACCACCACCATGCGCTTTTATAAAAGCAATGTGGAGCTGAACCTCTCCGAGAAAGAGCGCAGCCTGCTGCTGCTCTTTGTGCGCCACCCCCAGCAGGTGTTCACCAAGGACATGATATACGAGCAGATATGGGGCAACCTCATCGCTGTGGACGACAACGCCATCATGGTCTATATCAACCGCCTGCGCAGCAAGATCGAGGACAACGCCCGCACGCCCCAGCACATCATCACCATCCGCGGCGTCGGCTATCGTTTCGTGCCGTAAGAGCGTCATTTATTTTTTCATAGAAACAAAGAAGAGCAGCCAACGTCGCGCGGTGCAGTCGGCTGCTCTCTGGTTTTATGCCGGTATAAAACACAAAACCTTGAAAAAGGAGAATCGCATGAAGTTTGTGTGCATATTTAGCCGCAAAAGCGGGGGTGAGAAGAGCGAAGGAATCTCCGTGAATCCATTCCGAAGCGTGGTTGGCAAGCCACATTCCCGCTTTTACGCTATATCACTCAATCTTCGCGGAAAGAGAAAGGCTTGACTTCGCGGACGACGTCCATGACAGTGCCGTCGCGGGCCTCGATGATGCCCACGATGCGGTCGCCGAACTGGACCTTCTCCGGCTCGCCGACGATGGAGTAGGCGATGTCGCGCAGCTCCTCGATGGTCTTCAGAGGCACGCAGTCAGCGGCCTTCAGAGCCTCCAGCAGGTCGGGGCGGCGGGGGTTGACGGCCACGCCGTAGTCGGTGACGACGATGTCCACACTCTCGCCCGGGGTGGTGACGGTGGTCACGTCGGTGCAGATGGCCGGGATACGGCCCTGCAGCAGAGGAGCGATGACGATGGTGCACTTTGCACCCTGTGCGGTATCGGGATGGCCGCCCTGTGCGCCGGGGATGATGCCATCGGAGCCGACGACGACGTTACAGTTGAAGTGGGTATCAACCTCCAGAGAGGCCAGGATGACGTAATCCAGCTTGTTGACGAACGCACCCTTGTTCATCGGGCTTGCGTACTCGCCGGCAGAGATGGGGAAGTGGTTGGGGTTGGAAGCGACGTTGTTGACAGCGTCCAGGTCGAAGTCCTGCGTATCGACCAGCTTGCGGGCCAGACCGCGGTCCAGCAGCTCGCACATGGGCTTGGTCAGACCGCCGACACCCAGACCCATGTGGATGTTCTTCTCTTCCATGATCTTGGACAGAGAGATGGTGGAGGCGATGGATGCGCCGCCGACACCGGTCTGATAAGAGAAGCCGTCCTTGAAGTAGGGGGTGTTTGCAACGACCTGAGTGCAGTACTCTGCCATCAGGATCTTGCGCTGGTCGGTGGTGGGCTTTGCAGCGCCGGTGGCGATCTTTTCGGGGATGCCGATCTGGTCCACGACGCAGACATAATCCACCTTGGTCTGGTTGATCTCTGCGGGGTAGTTGGGGTAGTCCACGAGGCAATCGGTGACAGCGACGACATAGTCCGCCATCTCAGCGTCCACGTAAGCATAGCTCAGGACGCCGCAGTTGGTCTTGCCGCCCATACCTGAGCAGTTGCCGTACTCGTCGCAGGAAGGTGCGCCGATGAAGGCGATGTCAACGTGGGGCTCGCCGGTCTCGATGGCGCGGACACGGCCGCCGTGGCTGCGCATGGTAGCCAGGCCCTTCAGCTTGCCGTGGGAGATGGCATCGCCGATCTTGCCGCGGACGCCGGAGGACTCGATGTTGACGATGGTGCCGTCCTCGATCATGGGGACGAGGGCGTCATGAGCCTTGCCCAGAGAGCTTGCGCTCAGGGTGATGTTCTTGAAGCCCATCTTGTGGATCTCTTCCATGACCATGCAGACCACGAGGTCGCCCTCGCGGAAGTGGTGGTGGAAGGAGACGGTCATGCCGTCGTGGGCGTTGCACTTGACCAGAGCCTCGTGGATGTCCTTGACCATCTTGTCGTGGTCATTGCGCATCACGGGGGTCACCTTGGGGCTGGCCTTCTGGAAGGCCTTGCCGTCCTTATAGTTGTTGCCCTGGAAGACCTCTTTGCCGGTGCGCTCGAGGATCTCTTCGGGAATTTCTCTGCCGACTGCGTTCAACATAATTACAAATCCCCCTTATACACGCCGGATGCCTTTGCCAGATCGATGGTGCGCTTTGCACCGTCGTAGAAGGCGATGTCGATCATCTTGCCGTCAACGGTGAAGACGCCGATGCCCAGAGCCTTCTTGGAGTCGATCTCCTTGACGACCTTCTCTGCGAAGATGATGTCCTTCTGGGTGGGCGTAAAGATCTCGTGGACGATGGGGATCTGACGGGGGTTGATGATGGACTTGCCGTCAAAGCCCATCAGGTGGATGTTCTCGACGTCCTTGCGGAAGCCGTCCATATCCTTCAGGTCGGTGTAAACGGTGTCGAAGCACTGCACGCCTGCGGCGCGGGCTGCAATGATCATCTGCTGGCGGGCACCCATCAGCTCGATGCCGGTGCCGGTGATGTGGGTCTGCAGATCCTTGGTGTAGTCGCCGCCGGACAGTGCGATGCCGAACAGGCGCTCGTCAGACTCGCAGATCTCCAGAGCGTTCATGACGCCGCGGGCAGACTCCAGAGCGGCGATGATGAGGACTTCGCCCTCGGGGCGGCCATAGGTCTTCTCGTCCTCGGCGATGGCCTGCGCCACGCGGTGGACATCCTCGGCGTGCTCGGTCTTGGGGATGCGGATGGAATCGCAGCCGCCGGCCACGCAGGCACGGATGTCTTCACGCCAGTAGGGAGTATCCAGACCGTTGATACGGACGGCCCGCTCGGCACCGCGGTAATCCACGGTCTTCAGGGCGTGATACAGGCTGAAGCGGGCGACATCCTTCTGGTTCTCGGCCACAGCGTCCTCGAGGTCCAGCATCAGGGAGTCGGCCTTATAGATGTAAGGGTCTTTGATGAGGCCGGGCTTCTGCGCATTCAGGAACATCATCGTGCGGCGCAGGCGCTTCTTGTTCGGATTATTCATCGAATGGCACCTCCCCAAGGCAGATTCTCATACTGGTCAACAGAGCGGAACACCGCGCCCTCGATGCGGGCCTTCAGGGTGCAGTCCAGTGCGCCCTTGTCCACGATGGTGATGCGGACGTTGTCGATGTCCAGATCCTTCAGGGTCTCCAGCGCGACCTTGCGCAGCTGGTTGCCGTACTGATGGATGACGGAGCTTTCGAGGGAGAAATCGATCTTGCCCTCGCCCGGCTCGACGGTCACCATGCAGTCGCTGGATTCCAGAGTGCCAGCCGTGGCTGCTTTCTTGATCTCCATGCTTTTTTCCTCCTTGGCAGGTGGTTTCTTCAATCGTTATACCGTACTTGCGGGGCAGCGCCTCACTGCGCCGCTCCTGATGATTCTATCATAATCGGACAATCTTACAAAAGGCATAGCGCCAGTCTTAATATTCGTTAAGAATCGCCAAAAATTTCTCTTGTACACAAGATTTATTCCATTTGGTCATGCTGCTCGCGCATTTTCTCTTCCATTTTCCCTCCTTTCCTGCACAAGATGCCATCCGGCGCTGTTTTTGCCTTTTTCTCAGCTCTATCCTACCGCACCCGGCAGCATTTGTGAAATGGAAAGATAGAATCCTTATCCATCCAAAAAAGAGAATGAATCACAAAAGCCCCCCTTTGCAGGAGAGCTTTCGTATGAGTTTTACACAGACCGTTTTACAGCATCATCGAGACTGCAAGGTCGAGAACACTGCCGCGATGCCCACGCTGACGGGCGCTGCTGATGCTGCCGATATTTTTATGCGTGGTTGAAGCCCTTGCCGAACACCTCGGTGGTGCTGAGCATCGAGATAAAGGCGTTGAGGTTTTCCTTATGGATGAATGCCTGCAGCTGCAATGCCTCGCGGTGGGTGAGGGTCGTATAGATCATGTAGTGGGGCCGGTCGGTGTAGGCACCGTAGCAGGGCGTATAGGTCGCGCCGCGCACCAGCTTGCGCATGACGAAGTCACAGATGGGGTCTTTGTCGTCGCAGATGATGAGGATGGCTTTGCACATCTTCATCTGCTCGAGGACGGCATCGACGACGAGGCTCTTGACCGTCAGACCCACGAAAGAGTAGAGAGCGGTGTAGAGGTCTAAGACGAAGCAGGCTGCCAGCACCATGGCGAGGTCGGTGATAAAAAGCGCCTCGCCGGTGTTCTGCATATGGGCGTATTTTTTCAGGATGAGGGCGACGACATCGGTGCCGCCGGAAGACGCGCCCACGTTGAAGAGCAGAGCCGACGCAATGGCGGGCAGGGCGATGGCGAAGACCAGGTCCAGCATGGGCTGGTTGGACAGGGGGCCGCTGAGGGGGACATATTTTTCAAAAAGAGCCAGCTCTGCCGTCATGACGACGGTAGCCCAGCCGGTGCTGATGGCAAAATCCCTGCCGAGGAATATCCAGCCCAGAATGAGCAGGAGGATATTGGCGCCGGACGAAAAAGCTGAGGCCGACAGGGGCGTGAGCTTTGCCACAAGGGCCGCGCCGCCGGTCACGCCGCCGAAGACGAAGTTGTTGGGGAATTTGAAGAAGTATACGCCGATGGTCATGATGCTGATACTCAGGGTGATGATAACGTATCGACTGACGATCTGCAAGGTCTTTTCCCGCGTGCTGATCTCCATTTGACTGTTTCCTTTCGCCGTCCGCGCGGCACTCTCTTCTCACACGAAGGGCCGTTTCTCTGCCCATTCCCGGTGTTATTGTAACACTGCCCACCGCGCCGTTCAAGAGGAAAAAAACTTTCCGCACAAAAACCGCCCGCTTCGTTTTCCACAAAGCGGGCGGCAGATGTTGAATTTATGGAGGTGTTTACAGCTTCTTGCCAGTCAGCATCTCGTAGGCTTCCTCATACTTGGCGATGGTCTTGTCGATGACGTCCTGCGGCAGGTCGTAATCACTGTCGGGGTTGGCCAGCCGCCAGTTGCGGACGAACTGCTTATCAAAGGAGGGCTGACCGTGGCCGGCCTCGTAGCCCTCCAGCGGCCAGAAGCGGGAGGAATCGGGGGTCAGCATCTCGTCGCCGAGGATGACGCTGCCCTCCTCATCCAGACCGAACTCAAACTTGGTGTCGGCGATGATGATGCCGCGGGAGAGGGCATACTCAGCGCACTTCTTATACAGAGCGATGGTGTAGTCGCGCAGCTTGGTGGCGTACTCCTCGCCCTTGCCGGGGAACAGCTTTTCCAGCACGTCGATGCTCTGCTCGTAGGAGATGTTCTCGTCGTGGTCGCCGATCTCAGCCTTGGTGGAGGGGGTGTAGATGGGCTCGGGCAGCTTCTCGGACTCCTTCAGGCCCTCGGGCAGCTGGATGCCGCAGACCTTGCCGGTCTTTTGGTAGCTGGCCCAGCCGCTGCCGGTGATGGAGCCGCGGACGATGCACTCGACGGGCAGCATGGTCAGCTTGCGGCACATCATGCTGCGGCCCTCGTACTGGGGCTGCCGGAAGAACTCGGGCATCTCCTTCACGTCCACGCTCAGCATATGGTTGGGCAGCAGGTCGCGGGTGTAGTCGAACCAGAACTTGCTCATCTGGGTCAGCACCTTGCCCTTGTTGGTGACTTTATTCTTTAAGATAACATCGAATGCAGAGATGCGGTCGGTGGCGACCATGATGAGGCTGTCGCCGTTGTCGTAGATCTCGCGGACCTTGCCTTCCTTGATGGGCTTGAACTCAGTCATAGCAAAACTCTCCATTTTCCTTATTCCGTAGGTATCTTTTCGTCAGCTTAAACCTCTCCGTCAGCGCTTACGCGCTGCCACCTCCCCTAAAGAGGGGAGGCCTTGGCATTTCGTAAAGCCTCGCCTCTTCGCCAGAGGCTCCCCTCGGCAGGGGAGCTGTCGAGCGCCAGCGAGACTGAGAGGTTGTCTACTCATTACACTATAATCTTATCACAGGAATTGTCCGTTGGGAAGAAACAGATGGGAGAGAAATGGGCCGATTTTTGGTTTTTTCTCGTGAAAAGTGCTAAAACCCAGCTTGAATTTTCGTCGTTTTGACGGTAAAAGTCGTACTTTCGCCCCATTTTCGCCTGCCTTGCCGGCCGAAACGCCGTCATTGACGAAATTTGTGAAAACGTGTATCATGGGTAACGGCATCGCATTTTTCAACTTTTGTCTTTTAAGGAGGTCCATGCCATGCGCCCTCTCATCATCGCCCATCGCGGCGCGTCCCATCTGGCCCCCGAAAACACGCTGACCGCGTTCCGTCTGGCAAAGACGCTGGGTGCGGATGGCTTCGAGTGTGACGTTCAAATCACCAGGGACCGTCATCTCGTGGTGGCCCACGACTACCTCACCGACCTCAAGACCGGCGTCCACGGCAACATCCCGGATATGGACTTCGACGACCTGCGCCAGCTGGATTTCGGAAAATGGAAAAGCCCGGAGTTCGCGGGCGAAAAGATCCCCACCCTCGAAGAGGTTCTGGAAGCCGCGCAGGACTTCAGGATGGTACATATTGAGTTGAAGCCCTACTTGGACCGGGATGAAGAGATCGTGGACCGGGTCATCGACGCCGTCCTTGACGCCGGGCTGGAAGAAAAGGCCGTGCTCACCTCCTTCGAGTACGGCACCCTCCGCCGGGTGAAGGAGCGGATGCCCCAGATGGCCACCTGCGCCATGACCCTCAGCCCCGAATCCCAGCTCAGCCAGCCGGCTACTTTCTGGGAGAAGCTGGGCCTCAAGAAGACCGACCCTCTCGTGGAGAAGCTTTCCAGCTCCCAGGCCCTCAGCGAAGCGGCCGCTCTGCTGGAAGACCCCAGCAGTCTGGACGAAGAGAACAGCGTCCTCATCTACTACTTAAAAGACCGTCTCGATTTTCTCTACTCCATCTTCCCCGGCATGAGCCTGGCCGAAATTCTGCAGCAGTATTATTATCAGACGGATTTTGTGAGCTATGTGGCCCAGTTCGGCTTCCCGGTGGATTACGTCGGGCCGGAGTACCACGCCTTTTTCCGGGACAAAGACCTTGTCTCCAACGCCCACGCCCACGGCTTCAAGGTCGCGCCCTGGCCGGTGGGCGTGGACAGCCGGGACAACCTGCGCCAGCTGTTCCGGCTGGACCCGGAGCTTGTGGTCACGAATAAGCCCGAGGTGGCCGTTTCCATCCTCACCGGGCTGGGCCAATGGGACGAATCATCCAAAGAGGGTTGACAGCCCTCTTTTTTCGGAGCATAATAGTCCTGTATCGAACAGTTTTATGTGAAACAGTTCGACGATCGAACATTCACAGCAAAAGCCAAACCAGAAGGATGATACTATGAACCAAGCGTTTGAACCCGCCTGCACCCCCATCGTTCGGGTTCAGCCGCAGGTCATCCCGGCCCAGCTGCGCCGGGTGAACAACCTTATTTTCCGCAAGATAGGCCAGATCGCCCGCACCAATGGCGTGGAGGCCGTGACCCCCATGCACGGCTGGATCATGGAGTATCTTTACCGGCACGCCGAGACCCCGGTGTTCCAGCGGGACATCGAGCGGGAGTTCTCCATCACCCGCTCCACCGTTACTAATATTTTACAGCTCATGGAGCGCAAGGGCTACATCACCCGCCGGAGCGTGGAGCAGGACGCCCGCCTCAAGCAGCTGGTCCTCACCGAAAAGGGCCGCCAGTTCCACGAGGACACCATGCGGGCCCTCCACCAGACCGACGAATACGTCGCCAGCCTGCTGACGGAGGAAGAAAACACCGAGCTGCTGCGGCTGCTGAATAAGCTGTATCTGGGCCTAAAGTGAAACAAATATGAACTTTTTCCGAAACTTTGAAAAAAGCATTGACATTAAAATTGTTTTGTATAAAATTGTTCCGTACCAAACAATTTATCAAAGGAGGCTCAAAGCATGATAAAGAAGCTTGCTTCCCATCTGGGCGAATACAGACGCGCCGCTATCCTGACGCCGATGTTTTCCGCACTGGAAGCAGTCATGGACATCCTGCTGCCCACCATCATGGCGTTCATCATCGACCTTGGCATTGAAAAGGGCGATATGAACGCCATCGTCAAATACGGCCTGCTCACCTTCGCAGTGGCGGCCATCGCCCTGCTGCTGGGCGTTCTGGCGGGCAAGTACGCCGCCGAGGCGTCCACCGGCTTTGCCGGCAACCTGCGCGATGCGATGTATGAGAACATCCAGCACTACTCCTTCTCCAACATCGACAAGTTCTCCACCGCCGGCCTCGTCACCCGTATGACCACCGACGTGACCAACCTGCAGAACGCCTTCCAGATGATGGAGCGCATGTGTGTGCGCGCCCCGGTCCATCTGGTGTTCGCACTCATCATGGCGTTCGGCATCGGCGGCCCTCTGGCCCTCATCTTCGTGGTAGCCGTCGCCTTCCTGCTGGCCGTGCTGGCAAGCATCATGGTCCCCACCTTCAACATTTTTGACCGTGTTTTCAAGAATTACGACAACCTGAACTCCTCCGTGCAGGAAAACGTCTCCGCCATCCGCGTGGTCAAGAGCTTCGTCCGCGAGGGCTTCGAGAACGAGAAGTACACCAAAGCCTGCGAGGGTCTGTATCAGCAGTTCGTCAACGCAGAAAGCCGTCTGAGCTTCAATGGCCCCGCCATGCTGACGGCTATTTACGGCTGCAACATTGCCCTGAGCTGGTTCGGCGCAAAGTACATCCTGCACGGCGCGCTGACCACCGGCCAGCTGAATGCTCTGTTCGGCTACATCATGAACATCCTGATGGCTCTGATGATGCTGAGCATGGCTTTCGTCATGATCTCCATGTCCGCCGCTTCCGCAAAGCGTATCGTGGAAGTTCTGGACGAGAAGACCGACCTGCCTCCCGCCAAGGCTCCCGTGCAGGAAGTCAAGGACGGCAGCATCCGCTTCGACCACGTCACCTTCAAGTACAAGCATGGCTCCGGCCAGCCTGTCCTGAACGACATCACCTTTGACATCAAGCCCGGCGAGACACTGGGCATCATCGGCGGCACCGGCAGCGCAAAGTCCAGTCTGGTGCTGCTCAGCCCCCGCCTGTACGACGCCGAGACCGGCACCGTCAGCGTGGGCGGCGTGGATGTCCGGGATTATAACCTCGACGTCCTCCGCCACGAGGTCTCCATGGTGCTCCAGAAGAACGTCCTGTTCTCCGGCACCATCCTCGACAACCTCCGCTGGGGCAATGAGAACGCCAGCGAGGAAGAGTGCATCCGTGTGGCGAAGCTGGCCTGCGCCGATGAGTTCATCGAGCGCTTCCCGGACAAGTACAACACCTGGATCGAGCAGGGCGGCTCCAACGTGTCCGGCGGCCAGAAACAGCGTCTGACCATCGCCCGCGCCCTGCTGCGCAAGCCGAAGGTCCTTATCCTCGACGACTCCACCAGTGCCGTGGATACCGCCACCGACGCAAAGATCCGGAAGGCGTTCCGTGAGGAGATCCCCGGCACCACCAAGATCATCATCGCACAGCGCATTTCCTCGGTGCAGGATGC
>OGIZ01000806.1_pt1 | contig 15748 bp, 14 predicted proteins | sample 1571911 | NCBI WGS metagenome assembly OGIZ01 (sample SAMEA2582108, study PRJEB24529) | metagenome | biome: Human gut stool | place: China | collected 2011 | reverse complement strand
ACACACAACGGATGGCGCTGGCGCGTTTCTTCACTGGCAAAACTCTCCAGTTTCAACATCACGCGGATAGTATGTTCATCCACCGTGTAGGCGTGGAACAGATCAAACTGCATCTGCCCGACGATATGCGACCATTGCGGCATATACGCGCCGAGTACGCTATGGCGATGCATTGGCAATAGCCCGCGCCGCACCGCTCCGGGGTGACGCAGAATGCTCAAAAACAGTTTTCGCGCTTCCGGAATATTACACAGAGGTTGTTGCAGATGGCGAGAATGGTTATATTGTTCCAATAGGAAATGAAAAGGCGATTGCATTGAAATTACAAGAATTGATTATAGATAGAAAAAAAAGAGAATGCATGGGAAAAGCTGGAAGAAAACGAGTAGAGGAATTGTATGATTGGGAAAAGAATGTTGATACAATGGAAAAATTATATGAAGAAGTGAGAGTGAAAAAAGAGTGAAAGAAAAAAGATGTATTTTTCATATTCCCAATTATATAGATAAGACTAGCAAGTCGGGGTCAAGTGTCAGACCACAAATGATGATAAAAGCATTTGAAGAGATAGGCTACCATGTCGACTATGTAATGGGATATGGAAAAGAAAGAAAATCACAGATTGAAAAAATAAAACGAAATATTAGAAATGGGGTTAAATACGAATTTTTATATGCTGAGAATTCAACAACACCAACATTGCTGACAGAAAAAAATCATATTCCCAAGTATCCATTTTTAGATTTTGGTTTTTTTAAATTTTGTAAAAAATATGGAATTAAGATTGGGCTTTTTTATCGAGATGTCTATTGGAAATTTCCACTATATAAGCAGGGAGTTTCATTTGGGAAAAGAATGGTTACATTGCCAATGTTTTATTATGACTTGAAAAAATACAAAAGGTATGTGGATATATTGTATCTTCCTTCCAAAAGAATGAAGAAATATGTTGATATTCCAATTATATGCAAGGAATTACCGCCAGGTTGTGAGGCGAGAACTTTGAATGAAGAGGAACACTGTAAGAAAAAGGTAAATCAAAAACTGAATATTTTTTATGTTGGTGGAATTAGTGGACTATATAATTTGACAAAATTGTTTCAAGTTGTAAAGGAATTACCATTTGTGAAGTTAGTTGTTTGTTGTAGAGAAAATGAGTGGAAAGAACATAAAGCAGGTTACTCCCGTTACTTGAATGATAGAGTGGAAATTATTCATAAATCGGGGGAAGAGTTGGAGAAATATTATGCAGAAACGGATATTTGTTCATTGTTCTTTGAAAGTGAAGAATATAGAAGTTTTGCAATGCCAATTAAACTTTTCGAATATTTAGGTCATAAAAAACCAGTTATTGCAACTGAAAATACAGCGGCAGGAGAGTTTGTACGAGAAAATGCAGTTGGGTGGGAAGTTCCGTATAGTGAAGAAGATTTAAGAAATCTATTAAAAGAGATAAACGAGAATAAACAAACTCTTGAAAAAATGGAAAATAATATTTGTAATACATTAGAGAAAAACACTTGGAAAGCAAGAGCTTATCAAGTTGAAAAAGATTTAAGTGGTAAGAATAACTATTAGGAGGAAATAAAAATGAAACAGCAGTTATTAAAAAAAATCGAGGAAAAATCAATTACAGTAGGTGTAGTAGGATTAGGTTACGTAGGATTACCGCTTGCGGTAGAAAAAGCGAAAGCAGGATTTAAAACAATCGGTTTTGATGTACAAGATGAAAAAGTAAAATTAGTAAATGAAGGACACAACTATATTGGTGATGTTGTTGATAGTGATTTGAAAGAATTAGTAGAGAGTAAAATGCTTACAGCAACAACAGACTTTAGCTTTGTAAAAGATGTTGATTTTGTTGCTATCTGTGTGCCAACACCATTGGATACACATCAACAGCCAGATATCAGCTATGTGAAATCTTCAACAGAGGCAATTTCAAAATATTTAACAAAAGGAACAATGGTTGTGTTAGAATCTACAACATACCCGGGAACAACAGAAGAATTAATTAAACCAATTTTAGAAGAAGGTTCAGGATTAAAATGTGGAGAGGACTTTTATTTAGGATTCTCGCCAGAACGTGTTGATCCAGGTAATTTGATCTATAAAACAAAGAACACACCAAAAGTAGTAGGAGCAATTGGAAAAGATGCTACAGAAGTAATTGCAACAATGTACAGAGCGGTACTGGAAGGCGATGTTTACGAAGTATCTTCACCAGCAATTGCTGAAATGGAGAAAATTTTAGAAAATACATACAGAAACATCAATATCGGTTTGGTAAATGAATTGACAATGCTTTGTAATAAACTGGGAATCAGCATGTGGGAAGTAGTGGATGCTGCGAAGACAAAACCATACGGATTCCAGGCATTTTATCCAGGTCCAGGACTTGGTGGACACTGTATCCCATTAGATCCATATTATTTGTCATGGAAAGCAAGAGAGTATGGATTCCATACATCTATGATTGAGAACTCTATGATGATCAATGACCAAATGCCAGAATATTGTGTAGAACGTGCAAGTAAAATTTTAAATCGTCATGGGAAAGCGATGAACGGAGCAAAAGTTCTAGTTGTGGGTGTTGCTTACAAACAAGACATAGACGATTATCGTGAAAGTCCAGCACTTCGTGTAATTGAAGTTTTAAAACGTGAGATGGCTAATGTCGAATTTTATGATCCATGGATTTCAGAATACAAATATAAAGGAGAAAAATACCAAGGATTGAAAGATATCACTCCGGAAGTAATTGCTTCTTATGATCTGGTTATGATTACAGCAGCACATACAAATGTGGACTATGATATGATTCAAAAGAATGCAGTTGCTATTTTTGATACAAAAAATGTGATGAAAAATATTGAGAACAGAGAAAATATTGAAGTATTATAGGAGAAAAGAATATGAAAATAGTTACGATTGTAGGGGCAAGACCGCAATTCGTAAAAGCGGCAGCAGTCTCGAGAGTAATACGAAAAGAACATACAGAGATTTTAGTTCATACAGGACAACACTATGATAATAATATGTCAGATGTGTTTTTTGAGGAATTGCATATTCCAAAACCAGACATCAATCTTGGTGTCGGTTCTGGAACGCATGCGAAGCAAACAGCGGAAATGATGGTTGGGATTGAAGAAATCTTGTTGAATGAAAAGCCGGACTATTTATTAGTATATGGCGATACAAATTCAACACTTGCGGGTGCTATTACAGCTTCTAAAATTCATATACCAATTATTCATGTGGAGGCAGGACTTCGTTCTTTTAATATGCGTATGCCGGAAGAGCAAAACCGCATTTTGACAGACCGAATTTCTACATTACTGTTATGTCCTACAAATGTAGCTGTTGAGAATTTGAGAAAAGAAGGTTTGACTGAGGGCGTGCACAATGTCGGTGATGTTATGTGTGATGCGGTTTTATATTATTCAAAAATGTTGGATGAAAAACCGGCAGATTATTATTTTGCACATTTAGAAGGGCTATTTGGAGAAATTACACCTGTCAAAGAATGGTATTTGTCAACAATTCATCGAGCGGAAAATACAGATTCGATTGAGAAAATAAAAGAGATATTAGATGCTTTTGAACAGTTAGATGCACCTGTTATTTTTCCAGTTCATCCTAGGACAAAAGGACTGGTTCGTGAAGTCAAATAGACACATGGCTATAAAAATTCTCTTTTTGTAGAGCCGATGGGATATTTGGATATGTTATATTTTGTGAAAAATGCGAAAAAAGCGGTTACAGATTCAGGAGGCCTTCAGAAAGAGACATATATATTGGGGACACCATGCGTAACCGTTCGTGATCAGACGGAATGGGTGGAGACATTAGTTGGCAATCACAACATTTTGGCAAAACCAGACGCAAAAGATATTGTGGATAAAGTTATGAATACTGTAATTGATTATGATAAAAAGGAAGCATACTATGGAAATGGCAATGCGGCTGAGAAAATTTGTAAGTTGATTAGATAGTGAACTGAATTGAAAATCATGGGAGAACAAAATATGTATGGTTGGGTTATTGCAAAAAACATAGATATTAGCTTTCTAGATGAATCTAATACAAAACAGTATTTTGTGGATGGGTATAATATCTTTGTGAATGTGATGAACAAGTTTGAAAAGGATACCGTGTTTAGGTTTGAAAAAGGAAAAATTTGTTTGTTGGATGGGGTTATACTGAATAAAAAAGAATTGTTAGAAGAAAAACGAGAAAGTATATGGCAGAAGTTGTTTGAAAAACTTGTCTTACAAGAAAATTTTCCGAGTGTTTTAAGGGGATGTTTTAATGGGGGTATATATGATGGGAACAAAAAGGTATTTACAGTATATACGAATCATGTAGGAGACAGACCAGTATATTATTATTTTCATAAAGATAAAATGCTTATTTCCTCAAATTATAATTACATGTTAAAAGTTTTAAAATACAATAGTATATCTTTAACAGCAGATGAGATGGCGGTAAAATGTATGCTCACATATGGCTATATGTTAGAAGATATTACTTTTTGTAAAGAGATTCATCGTTTGTTACCAGGAACGAAATTAAACATAATTGGTAATAATGCAGAGCGATATGAAATCATTCGTTATTATCAAATTAGCAATAAAGAAAATCTTTCCATGACAGAAGATGAAGCGATAGAGTTGGTTGATCAAAGTTTCCGGAAAGCAGTTAAAAGGGAATTTGAAAAAGATAAGGAATATGGTTATAAACATTTGGTAGATTTAAGTGGCGGTTTAGATAGCAGAATGGTCAGTTGGGTAGCAAATGACATGGGCTATAAAGAACAACTAAATATATCATACTGTAAAGAAGGATATTACGATGAAAAAATTTCTAAAGAGATTGCTAAGTATTTAAACCATGAGTATATATTTAAATATTTAGATGATAAAAAATTTTTATATGATATTGAAGAAATTACAGATAAAAATTTCTGTGCAGCAACATATTTTGGAATTACTGGAGGAAACCGGTTGCTTAAGTCATTAAATATGAAAATATTTGGCTTGGAGCATACAGGACAATTAGGGGATGCCTTATTATCAACTTATTATCAAGAAAAAGAGGAAAACTTTTCAGTGCCAAAGTTTGGAGAAAAGGGGTATTCAAATTATTTTGAGTGTGAGTTTGATGAGTCAATATTAAAGAAACATAAAAATAAAGAGGTTTTTGCTATTTATGAAAGAGGTTTTTTAGGAGTATGTTCGACTCATTTTATAAGACAAAATTATACAGAAGTGTCTTCACCGTTTTTGGATATTGACTTTATGGATATGTGTCTTACAATTCCGTTTGAATTAAGAAAAAATCACAATCTTTATTTGAAATGGATTGAAAAAAAATACCCAGATGCTTTGCATTTTGTTTGGGAGAAAACAAGAGTAAAAATGACAAAGTGCTGGCAGATAAGAAGTAAGATTAAATTGATTGGAGTAAAGATAAAGCATATCATTGAAAAGTATGTTATGAAAAAGCAGTATACAGATACAATGAATCCGTTTGAATATTGGTATAGTCAAGATGAAAAAATAAGAGAGTTTTTAAATACTTACTACAGGGAAAACGAAGAATATCTTATGCAATTGGAAAACAATGACATAAGTCAGATAAAGAACATGTTCGAGCATTCAAATGCTATAGATAAAATGTTAGTATTAACAGCAATAGCAGGAGTAAAAAAAATATATGTCAAGTAAAAAGCAAGAATTAATGAGTAAGATAAGATGGATTATAGATAAAGGTGCAGTACATATATTAGGTACCAATGTTGTAAACAAAGTATTATCTTTTTTTACCAATATTTTTATAGTTCGATTTTTAACAAAGTCCGAGTACGGGATATTTGGATATGCAAATAATATTATCAGTTTTTTCCTTTTAGTTAGTGGTTTGGGCATGCTTAGTGGAGTATTGCAGTATGGATCTGAAAATCGGTCGGAGGAAGAAAAAAAACTATACTTTAAATATGGAATGAATTTTGGTTTGATAATCAACGGAATTTTGGCACTTTTAGTATTTCTTTATGTGAAATGGGTTCCAGTTGCTATTGGTGGAACCCAAAAATATATCTTATTAATGTGTCTAGTGCCTTTGTTAGATTATGTATTTAACTATTTGTGCACAATTTTGCGATGTAGAAAAGAAAACAAGAAATACGCTTTAATGCTGAATATCAATACAGTTACATATTTTGTTAGTTCTTGTGCAGGTGCATTTCTGTTCGGAATTTCGGGAGTTATTATAGGGAGATATATTGCCTATATGATTAGTATTGTTCAAGGAGTTATTTTTTGTAACTATAAAGAGATCATATCATATAAGAGTGAACAGTTAAATGTAAAACAAAAAGTGGGAATTATCAAGTATTCTATTATCTGCTGTATGAGCAATGCTTTGTCACAGATTTTGTACTTACTGGATGTTTATCTAATAGGAGTGTATATACAGGATTCTCAGGTAATTGCATCTTATAAGGCGGCTACATTAATTCCATCAGCATTGACTTTTATACCATTAGGGATTATAACATTTATATATCCGTATTTTGCAGAGAACAATTTGAATTATAACTGGCTTAAAGAAAAGATGATTGTACTTTTTAAAGTGTTAGCAGCAGTGAACGGTGCCATTTCTCTTGGTTTGATTATATTGGCTCCATGGATTATTAAGTTATTGTGGGGAGCAGAATATATGGATAGCCTGGCATCTTTTAGAATCCTAGCATTTAATTATTTCCTTTCGGGCACATTTAGAATTCCAGCAGGGAACATATTAGCGATGTTGAAAAATGTCAAGGTGAATTTAATTGTCAGTGTATTGGCAGGTACGGCAAATATCTTTTTGGATATCTTTTTAATTCAGCGTATGGGATCAGAAGGAGCTGCACTTGCAACGGTATTAGTTGTTATGATATCAGTTGTAATTTCAATGCCGGCTTTATTGTACAAAGTGAAAAGTTTAAAAAAGGAGAACTAATATTATGAAATATGCACTTATTGGATGTGGACGTATTTCCACAAATCATGTAAAAGCAGTTATCAACAACAAGTTAGAGTTTGTAGCAGTGTGTGATGTTGTACCGGAACATATGGAAGAGGTATTAGCGAAGCATGATTTGCAAAATGATACAAGTATCAAACGATATACAGACTATAAAAAGTTAGTGGAAGAAAATGAACTTGATCTTGTGGGAATTGCTACAGAGAGTGGCCTTCATGCAGAAATCGCTTTATATTGTATTGAGCATAATATCAATGTGATTATTGAAAAACCTATGGCAATGAGCATTGAAGATGCGGATAAGATTATTAAACTTTCTGAAGAGAAAGGTGTTAAGGTATCTGCATGTCATCAGAATCGTTTTAATATTGCAGTTCAGGAAATGCGAAAAGCGTTAGAAGCAGGAAGATTTGGAAAGTTATCTCATGGTTCTATTCATGTGCGTTGGAACAGAAACGAAAATTATTATACACAGGCGCCATGGAGAGGAACATGGGCTCAGGACGGTGGAGCGCTTATGAATCAGTGTATTCACGGAATTGACTTGCTTCGCTGGATGCTGGGAAATGAGATTGACGAAGTATATGGCGTGACAAAACAGCAGTTCCATGACTATTTAGAGGCAGAAGATATCGGTATGGCAGTTGTAAAATTTAAAAATGGAGCAGTTGCTACAATTGAAGGAACAACGAATGTGTATCCTCAAAATTTAGAGGAGACATTATATCTGTTTGGAGAGACAGGAACTGTAAAATTAGGTGGGAAATCAACAAATAATATTGATGTATGGAATTTTGCAGATGAGACAGAAGAAGATCAGGCAAACAAAGGCTTGGAGGAAGCAACAAGCAATGTATATGGAAACGGACATACAAGTCTTTATGCAGATGTGATCGATGCGATTGAAAATGACAGAGCACCATATGTAGATGCATATGCAGGAAGAAATGCATTGGAACTTGTGTTGGCTATTTATAAGAGTCAGAAAGAAGGAAAAGCGGTAAAATTACCATTAGATAAATTCGCAAGTGTAGATATGACAGGAGAGTTTTAAAATGAGTGAATATTTTGTACATGAGAGCAGTTATGTTGATGAGAACGTAAAAATTGGACAGGGTACAAAAATTTGGCATTTTTCACACATTCAAAGTGGAGCAGTTATTGGTAATAACTGCTCCTTTGGTCAAAATGTGAATGTATCCAATAATGTAAAAATCGGAAATGGAGTAAAGGTTCAAAACAACGTCGCAATCTATGAAGGAGTTGAATTGGAAGACTATGTATTTTGTGGACCATCAATGGTATTTACCAATGATCTGACTCCGAGAGCCAAGTATCCGAAAGGAAGCGTTGGATATAAAAAAACGTTGTTAAAAGAAGGAGCAACAGTAGGGGCAAATGCGACAATTGTATGTGGACATACAATTGGAAAGTGGGCGATGATCGCGGCAGGAGCAGTTGTTACAAAAGATGTTCCAGACTATGCATTGATGGCAGGAGTACCGGCAAAACAAATTGGATGGGTTTGTGAATGCGGAGAGGTATTGCATGAAAATACAACATGCTCAAAGTGTGGAAGAAAATATGAAACAAATGATGAAAAACTTTACGAAGTGACAGAAGGGAAGTAGAATATGCAGTTTAGAGATTTGAAAGCACAGTATGAAGCATTAAAGAGTGATATTGATGCGGCAATGACACAAGTGGCATCTGATTGTAATTTTATTAGCGGAAAACAGGTAAGTGATTTAGAGACAGAATTGGCAGAGTATGTCGGTGTGAAACACTGTATTACATGTGGAAATGGAACAGATGCACTGACTATGATGATGATGGCGTGGAATATCAAAGAAGGAGATGCTGTCTTTGTTCCTGATTTTACCTTTTTCGCTTCCGGGGAGGTGGTGTCTTTTGAAGGCGCAACACCTGTATTTTATGATGTGTGCCAAGATACATTTAATGCAGATGCAGAATCATTAGAAAAAGCAATCAAAGCGGTAATTGAAGAAGGAAAGTTAACACCGAGAGCAATTATTGCAGTTGATTTATTTGGACAACCGGCAGATTACGTAACATTGGAGGCGTTAGCGAAAAAATATGATTTGCTTTTATTAGAAGATGGAGCACAAGGATTTGGTGGAATGATCGGTGAAAGAAGAGCGTGCAGCTTTGGTGATGCAGCAACGACATCATTTTTCCCGGCAAAACCACTAGGATGCTACGGTGATGGTGGTGCTATCTTTACAAATGATGATGAGGTGGCAGAGTATTTAAAATCAATTCGTGTACATGGAAAGGGCTCTTTCAAATATGATAATGTTCGTATTGGATGGAACTCAAGATTGGACACGATTCAGGCAGCTATTTTGCAAGTGAAATTGAAAGCGTTTAAAGAATACGAATTAGATGCGGTCAATAAAGTTGCAGATCAATATACAGAATTATTAAAGGACATTGTGAAGACACCTGTGGTTCCTTCTGATATGTATTCCAGCTGGGCTCAATACACACTGCAATTGGATTCAGAAGAAGAAAGAGATGCATTACAAGCATATTTAAAAGACCAAGGAATTCCAACAATGGTTTATTATCCAAAACCGATGCACAAACAACAGGCTTTTGCAGGAAATAAAGAATATGTGGAGTGTCCGATTACAGAAAAATTATGTAAAACAGTCTTGTCTCTTCCGATGCATCCATATATGAAAGATGAAGATTTTGAAAAAATTTGTAGTGAAGTCAGGAAGAGGATGTCATAAATGGCAAAACGATTGTTTATGATTACTAAAAATTTTCCCTATGGTTCTGGAGAATCTTTTATCGAAAGCGAGATTCAAGTTGCAGCTAAAAAATTTGAAGAAATCATTATTTTAGTTTATAGGGCAAATTTAAAGGAAAAAGAGAGAATAGTGCCTAAAAATGTTAAGGTAATTCCATTATGTGATTGGTCTAAATATAAAAAAATTTGTTTTTATATAAAATTAATTCCGAGTTTATTTTCGAAAGAACTGAGAGAAGAATTGAAAAAGCATAAAACAATGTTTGAGAAAAGAAGAAGTTTATCATTTCATTTAGAAACATTGTTAAAAGAGCATCAGGCAGTTCTGAAAATAAGAGAGATTTTTCAACAAGAAGATTTTATTATATATTCATATTGGTTTTCAGATACAGTATATTTAGCTTATCGATTATTGAAGCGATTTGATTTGTTAGGGAAAAGAATTTTTGTGAGCAGAGCGCATGGATATGATTTGTACAAAGAACGGAATAACGGAGAAGAATTTCCGTTTAGAAAAAGAATATTTGAAAATATATCAAAAGTATATCCTTGCTCTGAACAAGGGGAAAAATATTTGCAAAAAGAATATCAACAGTTTTCTTGTAAAATCGAAAAAAAATATTTGGGAGTTATGATAATTTCCAATTCAGATAAGAAAAAGAAAGAAAAATTTCACATTGTAACATGTTCGAATATTATTCCACTAAAAAGGGTTATTCGTTTGGCAGAAGCATTAAAAATAATACAGGAAGAAAATCCTGAGATTACAAAACAAATACAATGGACATGCTTTGGAAGCGGCTCAAGCGAAGAGGAACTAAAAGAGTTTTGTCACAAATATTTGTCATCAATTAAAATTCAATTTAGAGGAAATGTGAAAAATGAAGAAGTGTTAAGATTTTATGAGACAACAAATGTAGATTTGTTTGTGAATCTCAGTACAACAGAAGGGTTGCCGGTTTCTATTATGGAAGCAATGGCTCATAGGATACCTGCGATAGCAACAGAAGTTGGAGGAACTCCGGAAATTGTAATAGATGGTACAAATGGAGTTTTATTATCGAGTGATTTTTCAAATGAGCAGCTTGTAAATGCGATTAAAAAAATTTATTTTTTAGATGTGAAACATAAAGAAAAAATCAATGAGAACGCATACGAAACGAGTAGAAAATATTTTGATGCAGAAAAAAATTACAATGATTTTTATGATGAGATTCTAAATCTGAATTGAAGAATAGAGAGGAGAGTATATGATAAGAGTATATGAGACAGTATTGTATAAAGTTGTTTCAGTATTAGAAATAAAGGCAAATTGTATTTCATCAAAGGTAAAAAACCAAATTTTGCCAATTCTATTTGCTATGATAACAATTTGTGCATTGTTTTATAGTTGTACATCAGTCAGTGTTCACCTTTTGATTAAATGCGTAATAGGAAGTATTATTTTAGTTCTTATCATCTTTTTTTCTATTGATGGGAAATTAAGAAAACCAGTATGGGATAAGAAGATTGTAGGATTATGGATGATATTTGGCTGTATTCGAATGTTATCTGGATTTGTGACTTCAATAGAATATTTGCCGTTGGCATGTGTGTGGTTAATTTTATTTCCTATGCTTTTTATCGTTTGGTCAAGTCGAGGAGATTATGATACTCTGTTAATTTCCTTGTATAGAGGATTTGTGTATCCTGTTATGGGATTTATTATTGCATCCTTAATTATAGTGCCGATAACTTCGGAAGCATTTGGAGGATTAGCAGGAAACGCTAATGCAGTGGGACAATACATTTGTGCGGTGTTACCTTTGATATTGTATAAATATAATTTGATAACAACAAGTAAAAAAGAAAAGTTCGTATTGCTTATATTCATGGCAGTTATGATATCAACAGTATTCTACACGAGAAGTAGGACTACGACGTTAGCTGCTGTTACAGTGGGCTTAGTTTGGCTTGTTTGGCAAAAATTCTTTAACTCTGCAGAATGGAAAAAAATTCTAACCATTGTTGCAGCAATCAGTATTTTGAGTTGCGGATTTACATATGGAATGCTCCAGATTAATTCTACAATGCACACGTCTCAAAAACAACAAGAGGCAAAAATTGATGATGTAGTTGAAGGTTATGTTGAAAGAATCGAAGGAAAAGATAAACATGCGGGTGGAGCAGAAAATTATTCGTCAGGAAGAATAGGAATTTGGAAAAAAGTAATAGAATCTGTGAATGTTTTTGGACATCCTAGCAGAGAACATATCGTCACAGATAGGAATGGTGATGTTGGAGCTAATGCACATAACAATTTTTTGCAATTTACATATGATCAAGGGATTTTTGGAGGAGTTCTTTTCTTTGGTCTATGTGCTGTGGCTTTTTTAAAAACAATTTGTGGAGTTTACCAAAAAAGAAAATATTATAATTTTATATTGTATAATAGTGTAGTTTTTCTGTTGATGTCACTTGTGACAAGTCTTAATTTGCCTTTTTTATATATTATGAGTTTTAGCTATTATACAGGATATGCTATATTGTTTAATCAAAAAAAATAAACAGAGAGTATGGGAATATTTAGAAAATATTAATATTTGATTAAATTAAATATGCTATACTACAAGTGAGTGTAAATAGATTTAGGGACTAGAGGAGAGTAAAATGACAGTTTCAGTGTGTATTATTGCATATAATGAAGAAAAGACATTGACTTCATTATTTTCAGATATAAAAAATCAAGACTATCCACATAATAAAATGGAAGTTATATTGGTAAATTCGATGTCTTCAGATAGGACGAGGGTGTTAATGGAAAAATTTGCAGAAGAAGAAAATGGCTTTTTGAGGGTAAAGGTATTTGATAATCCAAAGAAAAAACAAGCAGCTGGCTGGAATATTGCCATTAAAAATTCCTCAGAAGATATTATTATTAGAATTGATGCACACACTATGATTCCACGAGAATTTGTATCTAAAAATGTACAATGTATTGAAAGTGGAGAAGATGTTTCGGGCGGTCCAAGACCTAATATTGCAGAGGATGATTCACCTTGGAAACATACTCTTCTGCTTGCGGAAAAGTCTATGTTTGGAAGCAGTATTGCGACGTATAGGAGAAGCCATCATAAAACATATGTTAAATCTGTATTCCATGGAGCATATAGAAGAGAAGTTTTTGAAAAAGCAGGACTATTTAATGAGAATTTAGGTAGGACAGAAGACAATGAAATGCATTATAGAATTCTAAAAGCTGGGTACAAAATATGTTATAATCCTAAAATTATATCTTATCAACATACGAGAAATACATGGCGAGGTATGATTAAGCAAAAATATGGAAATGGATATTGGATAGGTCTTACAGTTGGGATTTGTCCGAGATGTTTTTCTATTTATCATTTTGTTCCGTTAAGTTTTGTTATAGCATTGATGTTTTCTTTAATAATGGTTGCACTAGGTAAGATGAGCCCTTTCATAGTACTTATCTTATTATATGGAATGGTAAACATTAGTATGTCTGTGCTTGCGGTATTAAAAGAAAAGAAAAAATATGTATATTACTTATTATTACCATTTATATTTATTTCACTTCATATTTCATATGGAGTAGGGACAGTGGTTGGATTAATAAGAATGCCTAGGTGGAGCAAGAAAATAAATAGAGAAGTTTAAAACAGACACAAGAGGAAAAGGTATGAGTGAATGGTGGATTGGAAACGAAAAAATAGGGAATGAAGGAAAAAAGATTTCAGGAACAGAGTATTTCTATTGGTTTGATAAAGGGAACAGATTCGTTGAAGATAAAGTAATTGTAGATACTCAGGATTTTTTTATTTTATTGGACGGAGTTATTTTTAATAAGAAAGAAATTCTAAAAAATTGTCAACAAAATAATTGGAGCTTAACAATAATTGATTTATATAAAACAGGCAGATTGGAGTTTGTAAATTTACTGCGAGGGAGTTTTAATGGAGTAGTAATAGATAAAATATCTCAAGAGGTCAATGTATTTGTAGATCAATTAGGAGAAAGAGCCGTTTTTTATAACAATGAAAAAGATGAGTTTTTTGTTTCCACGGATTTCAATCGACTTATTGAAGTGTTTAAATACAAGAAATTAAAATACTCTATAGATAAAGACGGAATAAAAAATCTTTTGTATTTTGGCTATATGATAGATAATAGAACTTGTGTAAAAGAAATAAAACGTATATTTCCAGGAAATTATTTATATAAAAATCAATGGCAAATGAGTGAAGTGGTTTATTTCAGATTTAGCAATAAAAATTTATTGCAAAAAACAGAAGAAGAGTTAATTGAGTTGATTGATAAGACTTTTCAGAGGGCTTTAAAACGAGAATTGGATAAGGATAAAGAGTATGGATATCGCTCGTTAATAGATATTAGTGGGGGAATGGATGCAAGAACAATTAGTTTTGTAGCAAAAGCATTAGGGTATAAAGAAATTACGAACATTTGTTATAGCCAAATGAATGCATATGAACGAAAGATTGCTGAAAAGTTAGTTAGGGAGTTAGGAAACGATTATATTTTTAAGGCACTGGATAATGCAAAGTTTATCTATGAGGTAGACGATTTGGTAAAAGAAAATTTTGGGCTTTGCTATTTCGCCGGAATAACAGGGGGGCGAGACTTTTTGAAAGTCTTAGACAAAACTTATTTTGGTATAGAGCATACAGGAATTTTGGGAGATGTATACGAGGGAAGTTTTAATGAACAACCTGTCTTAAGAGAGCCTATGATTGATGATAAGTACCGAGTTAGTAAGTTATTAAAAATAAATATTGATGATTCCTGCTTAAAACAATATGAAAACGATGAAATGTTTAAATTTTATACGCGAGGGATTTTAGCGGGGATGAGTACACATTTGATTAGGCAAAAATACATAGAAACTTATTCACCTTTTGCCGATATAGATTTTTTGAATTTAATGTTTTCGATTCCTCTAGAACAACGTATAACTGGAAAAATATATATGAAGTGGTTGAATAAAAAATATCCAGAAGCATTGGAATATACCTATGCAGGAACTATGTGTAAACCGAATAGTGCTAAATTAAAACTTAAACTACGAGTAATGTGGAACATATTACTTTTAAAATTTTTGTTGCCAATTCAGAAGAAAGTTTTTTATCGTTCAGAATGGAATTATAAAGGAACAATGAATCCTTTTGAGTATTGGTATGAAAAAAATCAAAACATAAGAAAATTTGTAGATGAATATTATCAAAAAACCTTAAAATATGTAGAGGATTTGGAGATAAAGGGATATATTGAAGAAATACAGAAAACAGGAAGAATGCAGGATAAAATGATTATGTTAACAGTACTTTCGGTATATAAGCAGTATAGTTGTTAAAATATAATAAATGGAGAGAAGATTGAAAATGAAAAGTAGAGGTTATCCATTACCTTAATCGTATCACAACAAAGCCATCTTACGGTGGCTGCTTTGAAAATTGAATATGTAGACAAAGTTACAGGTTATTCCGTTGCTGACTTGATGCGGAAACCTTGAAACTGAGCCATTAAAATAGCCTGCTCAACCGTGATTTCACGGGTTGTCGGAAGAATATCAGATTTTTGGTATAAATCTGAATTATAATTCTCACCATTTTTGAGCATGTGGTATACTTCTTAAGTGAAGTATCACATTTTTAGCAGGTAAAAAGAGCAGTTTCTGAAAAGTGTGGAACTGCTCTAAATGTGATTCTTCATAATTGTACCAATTCGCGGACGTTTTTCTGAAAAGTATATGGGGATTGTATTTTTCAAATCTTCTCAAAAAGCAATAAAATCAAGCGGTTTATGGCTGAATATATATGCGTTTAACTACAAATTTCTGTTTTAAGGCACGTCAATAAGACCTCCCATAGGGAGGACTGTTGAAACATATGAAATAAAAGCAAGGTTAGTTACGATAAG
>OGIZ01000804.1_pt1 | contig 15768 bp, 14 predicted proteins | sample 1571911 | NCBI WGS metagenome assembly OGIZ01 (sample SAMEA2582108, study PRJEB24529) | metagenome | biome: Human gut stool | place: China | collected 2011 | reverse complement strand
ATTGATACGAAGGTACTAAGTTTTTAGGGAGTGACCTAATACTAGTACCACAAACAGAAAAAATCGACTAGAAGTATTCATACATCGAGAATATGGTGAACTATGAAAACAACATCGCAAAAAAATAATGAATAAATTTCTTTTCTGTTTACTAAGCCAAATCTTTTAGCCTGTCACTTCAAGATGAGGAACATTTTTCGAACAGGGTCTATAAAAGTATTTTTCCAGTAAAAATGTCCTTCACATTATAATATTTCTTCAATCAACAAATAACATCTTTCACCTTTAACTTTACATTCGGACACCATAAAAAAATCGCTTATAGTCTTACTTGTTATGGCTTTAGGAGGATGTATATTCAATAGAGCATAAATTCGCTTTATTTCTTCTTTTGTATATTTACGGGTGTATTTTTGACCAACAGTAAAAGAATTTTTTATTAAGCGAATAACCTCTGTTCCGGTTGCCTTCTCACTGTATTGCTTCTGTATCATGGCTTCCGTGATTTTCTTTTTGGAATATTTGAGTTTTTCAATCACTTCCTTACCTACCGTATCATAAGCTGCAACAATAAATGAATCAGCCGCAATCAAATCCCGCTTGTATTCCAGTTCCATTTCAGTAACACAATCTCCCAGCATCTCCAACTGGCGGACTATCTCTTTACGCTTGTCTTTAATGGATTGAGATTTATTTTCCCTCTTTAGCCGCTCAAAGTCACCTACCGAATAGTAAAATCCATGTTGATAAGAAATAAATGAATCACAATTATCGTATGCCTCGTTTAGAGAACCTTTATCGTAATAATAATTTTTCATCAGTTCCTCATCTATGTAGTTGTCTATTGCAAACCAATTCTCTCTTCCGTTCCTATCAAGCATCTTATTAAAAGGAAGACTTTCCAGTGCAGCACGGTAAGCATCACGGGAAGCCCTGTCTGTTGCACAATCATAAAAGTTCTTCATTGTTCGATATATCTCCTTGCTGCAAACAATATATCCTTTTATTTCTTCTTTCGTTCTTTGTGGTATACCTTCTTTAACGTTACTAATATGTGTAATTGATGATACACCATTTCTGAATCGTCCAACCATCTGGATAGCATCAGTATAAGGGTCTATCATTGTATGTTCCGCAAAGTAAACATCGGTTAACATTATTACATGAGGTTTCTGTTCTAACTCAATATCCACAGCATTGAAAAAACGGCTAGTGAAAAAGTTGTACCGTTTCATTTTATCAATACTGCACTGTTCATAGGCATTGGTAAATTTATTCCTTCTCAACTTATCAACACTCTTAGGGGCACAAAAGACTGCGGAATCTTCCAATAAATCTAGTTGCTTCATCAATGAATATATAATATCAGTTGAATTGATAAACACACAAATCGGAAGTGGTGCAGCTTCCTCATTGTTTAGCTTGGATAGTGTATCTTTAAATGCTTGCAGCGTATTATTCGTATGATGAAGCCAAATCTCCTTTTTATAATCGAAAGTCGGTTGTATTTCTATTGTCTGAAAGTTCTGCTCCTTAAATCGAGGGTCATTCAATTCTATCGGTGTAGCAGAGACCAATGCTTTTTGGTCAAACTTAAAGAAATCATCTATCGGTAGTGTTATGTCACTCCGGTAATCCGCATCCTTCACTAGCTTATGACATTCATCAAACAGAAGAAAACAAGAACAATGCACACTCATTTCCAGTTCTTCAAATGCGTCCTTTACTTTCTGAAAACTTTCAGGAGTGGTAAGTATCTTATAATACTTATTCTTACTCTTCTCCAAATATTTTACGATATCGTCAGTATATACACCTTCATATACTCCGAACAGATTATCATCTTTATGTTTAGGGTCATTACATTTACCGATAATAACAGGAACATTCGGCTCAATGATAATCGAGTTACGTTTTGCGGTGATTTCTCCATAGGTAGCACCAAGTCCGGTCAACTTCTTATAAAGAATTGTATTCGTGGGAATTTCGGGAAGAACTTCGGTAAGGTATTGCACCTTACCGAGCTCATTAAGATTAATTTCTATTGTCATCTTCCTCATTAACGTCTATCACATCCATTCCTTCATTTTCGTATTCTTCCTGCTTGATTACATCAAAATCAGGTGCATCTTGCAACAAATTTCCAGGAGTATTAGCTTCATTAATGAACTGGGACAATTCTTCTACTGGCTTTACATTTAACTTTTTCATAATTTTAAATTTTAATAGATTTATAAATATAGGGAAGGAATTGCGCCTTCCCCCGTTAATAATTCAATTATGCTATCAATTCTTTTTCCAATAAATAATCATATAACTCTTCTGTCCTTTCCAACCGGAAGAAAATCTTTCCTTTTCTGAAAAAAGCACTGGCAGTAATTTTCGCTCCATACTCACGAAACGTAGGAACAAATTGTAATGCTTTTCCCGCTAAAATCAATTGCTTAAAAATTGATAGTTGGAAATCCTTATCTTCTCCTTCACTATAAGCCGTAACACTATTAGGATTAAAACCAAAGTCTTCCGCTTCTCCTGTTTCCAAATAAGTACGTAACCAATTTAATCCCTCTTGATTTAATATCAAACAGAAACCTTGAATCTTTTTGGATTCAATCCAAGCACATGGATAGTTCTCTTTGTTAGTATAAAACCTAACAATCAATTGCTCACCTCTTTTCATCATTGCCTTTACAGTTTGCATTGCACCTTCATTGTCATAAGACTTAATTACTTTCTTTTCTTGAAAAATCAATTCCATACTCTTTATTTTTTATAAGTTCCACATTAATGAATCTCAAACGAGGTGCGCACCTTTGTTTTTGATTACACTGCAAAACTACGGAGAAATAGAAGCGTATGAAATGAAGAAAAAAACATAAAGAAATCCCTTTTTTTATGCTTAATTCTTTATGTAATCACAAATATCATAAATTACAATATATCAACAGATTATATGTAATCACACAATAATCATCAATTAAATAAAGAATATCATTTTTTATCTTTATATGTTTTACCAATATGATTTTAAATGCTCAACCGGATTATTGGGAGATGTTTTGCACATGGGGATTTTCCACCAATTTGGACGAACTTCATATTTTTGTAAGTTCCTGATTGTAGCCCGTAAATTCAATATGTCATTTTTAGGACTGTCCTCATCAATCAGTTTGAGATATTTCAATAACCCAAGAATAAAATTCCCCTCGTTATCTGTTAATCCTTTACCTTTGGCTGCAAATGATGAGTGGCGTAGTAGGTTATATATACTAAGAGTTATCGTATCAAGTATCGCATTTTCGCGTTTCCTGCCTCTTTTACCTATACTGGGATAATCTTTATCCAATTCCGTTTCCGCTTCTTCCAAAGTTGAAACTCCTAAATATTTATCAAGATATGGAGTTATCATATTGAGAAACCAACTATCATCATTCGTAAGTTCTATTTTCTGTTTGTTATATTCAATCGTGACAATATTACTCTTGGTCTTTTTCTTCTCATGAAACATCTTGTAAAGACGTAGCATATCCGGTCTGACAGAATAACTATACTTTAGTTGCGTTGGGTCAGCAATATAATCCTCGAAATCAAAATAGCCATTGGTCTGTGTGCATTTATAGTAGATACTTACAATAAGAAGAATAGCGTAAAATACGTCTTGGTCTTGCTGTTCAAAGACTTCGTCCTCATTTTTATTGTATGTATTCCACAACGTTTCAATATACTCGGCTTTAAAATTACCACTTTCAAGGACTAAATTCTTTCCCACAGTCATGCTAAATTCATATTTGTCCTCATCTGTCCCGCAATTAGGATAAGGAATCTCCTGCTCTTCCTTCTTTATTGACAAGTACAAATCCTGTATTTCCATTGGGAACTTATTACCCAAAAGATATACATCAGATATATAGTCCAGTTCATTATGAAACATTGAACGGCTGAATCCCACTTCACTATTCAACCATGATTCTATTCGTTTTATCATATTGATTGGTATTATCTGATATTCCATATTTTCGAATTTTGTCACAAAAATAAAAAATGTCGCTTCACCATAAAAGCAAAAGCGACATTTTATTTTAAAGAAGATTCTTCATAGCTTCATCTATCTGCTCATTTTCAAAACTATCCAAATAATACTGTGTCGTTGATAAATTTGTATGTCCCAATGCTTCACTAATAATCGAAATATTCACTCCAGAGCGTTTTAACACTGTTGCGAAAGAATGGCGAGCAACATATGTCGTTATAGGAATAGAAAGATTCAGAAATTGACCAATCTTTTTAAGATTCTTATTAACACCCTTAGTTACCTTTATTATTCTATCATCTTGTTGTTGCTGTGTTTTATGGATTCTTCTATCAAGAATAGGAAAAATAAAATCCTTAGAACTGCAACCTTCTTTAGTATATTTCAAAATAATTTCCCGCAGCTGTCCTTGTAGCGCAAAGTTAATAGGCTGCCCTGTCTTATGACGGTTGAAACGTAAACGATTCTCTGTTATATTTTCGTATCTCAAATATGCAATATCAATTAAATTAATTCCACATCCCAAATAACTAAACAAAAACAAATCTTTACTCAAATAAAGTAATGGACTATGATATTTGGTGATTAACCGTAAATCCACATTCATTATCCTTTTTATATCTTCTTTCTTTATTGCTCGTTTAGAAGTTTTTTTGCTAAATCGTGCAACCTTAAAACGTTTAAAAGGATAATTCTTCTCATGCACAAGATTATCCTCTATTGCCTTATTATACAAAGCCCGTAATTCTCGAAATCGAATACCTATGGTATTACTGGAATTCTCACGACTTTTCAAAAAAGTCTCATACCTTCTTAACCAAGCCACATCAATACTCGCAAAAGATATATTCAAATTACCACAAAAAGCGAAAAGAGAGTTATATGTACTGCGATATACTTTAGCATTTCCAATTCTCTTTTCAACTTTCATTATTTCAATTTGTTTTAAAAGATACTCTCCAACCGTTTGAGGAACTACGGTATTCTCCATTTTATCAACTAATGACTGTGGAGTAAAGTTTTTATCTTCACTTTTAAAATCAATAACTTGCTCCAAATACTGTTGCTTTTTAGATTCTATCATCTTTATCAAAGCCTCTCTATTGGGACAAATCTTTTTAGGTTCGTTCTTCTCAAAATTCCAAAACTGGGCTCTAATAGATAATCCTAAACTCTTAGTTGCTCTCTTTTTACCCTCACTCACCTTTACAAATAAAGGGTGTTCACCATTTGATAAAGTTTTTGATTTAAAACATACCACACTAATATTTACGCTCATAATCAGAAAGTTATGAACAGTATTTCAGGTGACGCTATAGGTGACGCTATTTTATCATTTTCCCCACAATTAATCTCTTTTCCATCAAATCGCAATATTTTACAAACGTATATATATCGCTGATTATCAATAAAAAGGGATAGCTCTGTCGGTAGCTTTCAAAGGCGTCAGCCTTTGGAAGACGCAGATTCATAATCATGAGGTCCCCGGTTCAATCCCGGGTCCCGCTACTTGATAAGAATAAGGCATTTGAGAGGCTTCCACTCTTGGGTGCCTTTTTCTTTTATACATCAATTGGTGCCGGTTTACACTATGGTTTACACCAACGCAAATCATATATCAATCAGATTAAACATCTGTCAAATTCAATGTGGCAAGGTTCAACATATTAAAAAAAATAGCCTCAACTTACAAAAAATTGAGGCTATCGAAATATCACTTAAAAAGTCTCTCTATTCCCATTCTATAGTCGCATTAGGTTTCGGAGACATATCATAACAAACGCGATTTACATTCTTCACTTCTTTCAGTATACGGTCTGTTATCTTCATCAGGATAGGCCATTCTATCGGTTCGATAGTAGCCGTCATAGCATCTACCGTGTTGACAGCGCGAATAATCACCGGCCAATCAAAAGAACGGGCATTATCACGTACACCAACAGATTTAAAATCGGGTACTACTGTAAAGTATTGCCATACCTTTTTATCCAATCCGGCAATCTGAAACTCTTCACGCAAAATAGCATCGGACTCACGTACAGCCTCCAAACGGTCACGCGTTATAGCACCTAAACAACGTACGCCCAAACCTGGACCAGGGAAAGGTTGACGGTAAACCATCTCATAAGGCAATCCCAACTCCAAGCCACAAGCACGAACTTCATCTTTAAATAATTGGCGCAACGGCTCCACAAGCTCGAACTTAAGGTCTTCAGGCAGCCCACCTACATTATGGTGAGACTTCACCATTTTAGCAGTTTTCGTTCCACTTTCCACAATATCCGGATAAATAGTCCCTTGCCCCAAGAAGTCAATACCATTCAGCTTACGTGCTTCTTCTTCGAACACACGAATAAACTCACCACCAATAATTTTACGTTTCTGTTCCGGATCTTCCACACCTGCCAGTTTATTCAAGAAACGATCGGTTACATCTACATAAATAAGATTTGCTTTCAACTGGTTGCTGAATACCTCAACCACATCTTCAGACTCTCCCTTACGCATCAAACCATGATTAACATGTACGCAAACCAGATTGTTACCAATTGCCTTCAGAAGTAAAGCTGCTACCACAGAGCTATCAACTCCACCCGACAGAGCCAACAATACTTTCTTATCGCCCACCTGACGCTTAATCAACTCTATCTGATCATTGACAAAGTTCTTCATGTTCCAGTTAGCTTCAGCTTTACAGACATCGAAAACAAATGATTTCACTGCCGCCTTTATAGCCTCAATATCATCCGCAAATTCTGCCAACTTCACTTCACAAGTTGCTTTATCGTGACCTGCAGCCATGACAGGAATCCCCAAAGTATAGATAGCCGGATTTACATCAATGGCAACGCCATCAATTACATTATTCGGTCCACCATTAATCATAATACCCTTTACATTGGGCAATGTTTTCAGTTCTTCCACTGTGATATCGTGAGGATAAATCTCACTATAAACTCCTAATGCACGGATGGCGCGAGCCAACACCGTATTCTCATGACTACCCAAGTCAAGGATAACAATCATATCCTGCTTCATCTGATTTTGGTTGTTTTTAAGTTATTGTATTGTTTATTATTCACTATCGTTTCCAAACGGTCTGCAAATATAAAGATTTTTAGAGAGACTATAATACATTGATTCTCTAAAGTTTCAGAACAGAGTCGCGTTTTTTTGCTGTTATAGTATTCAATTCAACAAAGAATTAAAACAACATAGGAAGTAGATAGCAATAACCCAATTCTTTCATAGACTCCTTCAAAACTATGCCTTCAACCGCATCACAAACCGACTCCCCTTACCCAATTCGCTCTCTACCGTCAGCATACCGCCATGAGCTTCCACAAAATCCTTGGAAATAGATAATCCCAAACCACTGCCTTGCACTTTCGTTCCGGGTACACGGAAATAGCGGTCGAAGATACTTTTGTGATAACGTGGATCAATGCCTTTGCCAAAGTCCTGAACATACAATTCGATCCAGTTTTCATCCTGCCTGGCACCGATAACCACACGCCCGTTTTCTTTTGAATAGCGAATAGCATTACTTAACAGATTCGTCAACACCCAGGCAATCTTCTCACTGTCGACAAAAAGCTTACCGATTTTCTCTTCCGGATACTCCACTTCTATCTGAATATTAAACTTATCCGCTTGCACCTGATTAGCTTTGATCGCGTACTCGATCAGTTCAATCGGTTTGGTGATCTTCGGCATCAACTGTAATTTACCAGCTTCCACCTGCGTCATGTTAAGCAATTCTCCGGTGATGCTTAACAAACGTTCGCTATTCTCCTTGATACTCTTTGAAAGCTGTTCCTGCTCATCATTCAGTGCACCGACACGCTTATCCTCAAGCAGTTGTAGACTCATCATAATAGCAGCAATCGGAGTTTTCAATTCATGAGAGATCGTTGAAATAAATGTAGTCTTGGCAGAATCCAGTTCTTTGAATTCCGTGATATTCTTAAGTAAAATGACATCACCCAGTTTGTGAGGTTCCCCTTTTTCAGCCTCCGTATTAATAATCGGGACATAAGAGACCTTAAAATAACTTTCCTTATTATCCGCATAAATTTTTAAAGCCTCTTTCTGATCGCTTGGCGTCACCAACTCACGAATTAGTCGGCGGAGCAGGTCATTCTTCAAAGAAAGTTCCTCTGCCGATTTACGAATCACATTCTCCCGTTTCATATTCAGAATACTTAAGGCTTCATCATTGATAAACAAAACCTCACGTTCTGTATTCAGACCGATAATCGGGTCGTTAATACTGTTAACAATAGCTTCTATAAACTTTTTAGCAGAAAGAATATCCGACAAAGTACTGGCACGATATTCAGTCAAACGCTCCGCCATCCGGTTGAAACTGTCAGCCACTTCACGGAACTCTTCATTGTCACTCATGTCGAGACGCTTCTCATAGTTATGATTGGCTATTTCTAGAATTCCTTCTTTCAGCTCTTTAACCGGTTTACTGATAGAACGAGGCAGCCAATAAAGCAATATCAGCCCAGTCAAGATACAGATTCCCCCCGTTATGGAAATCCATAGCAATGCACGTTCCAAGGCAGGCATAGCAGCAGGACTATCAGGCTCTGTCGCAGTCAGAGTTTGAAGATTCACTACTGAAAGTGTTACCAACAAAATAATCATTCCTGCCAACATCCCAATGCCAAGAATCAGTTTCGTTTTAATATTCATAACGTTCATACGATTAATATTATGCAAGTATAATCAAATCTACATTAGCTTGCGACAAATTATTTAAAAACTTTCTATATCCCAGTATAGAACAAATAGCGTACGGTAGCCTCAAATTAGGAGTTCCCATACACACTGTCGATATCTGTTTCTCTTTACAAACCTTGACGATGCTCCCCAAAATGTCTTTCGACTGCACCTGGACAACTTCTCCCCCAAGTTCCGCCACCAGTTTAAAATGATTCAACAAATACCGTTGACTGGCCAAATCAATTCGATCCATACTCTCTCTCGGAGTCTGAACATACAAAGCTATAAAAGTAGTATTATACCGGGTTGCCAACTTTGCCGCCTTTCTGATAATTCGTCGGGGTGTTTTCTCGTGACTACTGATACAAGCCATAAACTTCTCATGCCGAAGTCCGACGGCTACTCCCATCATCACTTCATTCTCCACCTTTTTTTCTACCCGCAACGCCACTTCCTTCAGAGCCAACTCACGCAATTGAAGAATATTCTCGGTTCTAAAGAAATTATCCAATGCTGTCTGAATCTTTTCCGGACGATAGATCTTTCCCGCTTTCAAACGGGCAATCAGTTCTTCTGCCGTCAAGTCAATATTCACCACCTCATCCGCTTCCTGAAGCACACTGTCGGGCACCCGTTCTTTCACTTCAATCCCCGTAATCTCCTGCACTTCTTCATTCACGCTTTCGATGTGCTGAATATTGATTGCCGAAATCACATTGATTCCTTCATCCAACAATGTCATTACATCTTGCCAACGTTTCTCATTCAGACTTCCTTCCACATTGGTATGTGCCAATTCATCCACTATCACAATTTCGGGATGAAGGCGAATAATAGAATCTAAATCCATTTCTTCCAATTCCTTTCCCTTATAGAAGATTTTACGTCGCGGAATGACAGGAAGTCCTTCTAGCATCCCTTCCGTCCCGACACGTCCATGAGTCTCGATATAGCCGATTTTCACGTCCACACCATTTTCCAACAGTTCATGTGCCTCCTGAAGCATACGATATGACTTTCCCACACCGGCTATCATACCGATATAGACCTTAAACTTACCTCGCTGAGATCTCTTTATCAGATCCAGAAAATGCTGTACACTTTGTTCTCTATCATCCATTATGTTGCTCTGTTATTTTAAACATCCTAACCCGTAGCAATCATCACGATCACCACGGGTTCACAAAAATTCATGAGTTTATTTTATGGCCTTAAAGTTACGCCAAATACTAGATGGGCATCCTCCAAACGCGGATTCCATATAGCTTGCACAAATATAGGCAATGAAAACTTATCATTAAAATTGATAGCTTTCGTTGCTTTCAAAGCAAGGTTCGTCACTGCAAAACCATTCACATTATACTGCGGAGTTTCATAAGGAACCACTCCACAGGTAGCATTCAAGTCTACCCCTTTTACGCTGAACGGATAATTCAGTTCTACGTAAGAAGAATATGCCTGTTTTTCTTCCCCCTTGTCAGTCATCTTCCTGTCAGCACCGGCAAACATGGTATACCATGCAATAGACAACGGGAATTTTTCAACAGGAAGCGTATAAGCTAATCCTGCTTCAAAATGATGTCCGGTGTCGCCACTCTTAAAATGGAAATAATCATTTGTTAGTTCTCCATTGACTACATCAGCTTGTCCGTTCCACCAAAGACTGGCTACTGAAAGTGTCGGTCCTGCTTCACCAAACTTATAAGCTGCAGTGAGGTCAATTTCTTTATTACTCTCACTCAAACTGGTTGATCCCCATGCAGTAAGTGAGAAATTACCTACGCTAAATCCCAAAGTCGGTTGAAAAGAAGCGGCCCCCCCCTGATAAATACCACGCCATACATACGAACTTACCAAATCACCTTGTATAGTAAACTCTTGTGCTTGTGCATTGCCAGTTCCCAACATACATACGGCCGCTACAGCCATTGTTCCTAAAATACTCTTTTTACTAAAAAAACTTTTCATACTTCTTATCTAATTCTATTTTATGTTCCTGTAAAAAAGCAGCGCCCCATCCCCCCCTGTTTATTTGAATCGCTGGTATCACCCAAACGATTCGGACAGGAACGCTGCTCCTGATCTTCATCTACTTATTACTTTCTTCAAGAGCTATATTCAATTTCAGCACATTCACCTTTTCTGTTCCCAACAATCCCAGGAACGGTTTTTCGATGCTTTTATCAACAATCGCTCTTACTTGTTCTTCTGTTAATCCGCGTGCTTGTGCCACTCTCTTCACTTGTACGTATGCACATTGGGGAGTAATATCAGGATCCAGCCCCGAAGCACTGGCTGTAACCATTTCGGCAGGCACATCCGTACGGTCTAAATAAGGATGATGTACAAGGAAAGTATCAATACGCGCTTTCACTTCATCCAGATATTCCTGATTCGTAGGACCTTTATTACTACCTGCAGAACTCGTAGCATCATATCCGTCACCGGCAGAAGACGGGCGTCCCCAGAAATAAATATCTTTTGTAAACATCTGACCCACATTGGCTGCCCCCACTACTTTTCCATCCAGCGTAGTTACCTCGGCATTTCCCTTATTAGGACCTGCAACCTGCGCAAACAGCCACAGGATAAGGATATAGAACACGGAGAAAAAGACACAAAAAGCAAGTGTTATTTTTAATGACTTCAATAAAGTTTTCATTGCTATTGTTTTTTAATTAAAAGAATAAACCTACCAATAAATCTATCAACTTGATTCCCACAAAAGGAACAATCACACCACCCAAACCATAGATCAACAGATTACGGCGAAGTAAAGCACTCGCACCTATCGGTTTGTATTGCACTCCACGCAAAGCCAGCGGAATCAGAATCGGAATAATAATCGCATTAAAAATGACCGCTGAAAGAATGGCGCTTTCAGGACTATGCAGATGCATGATATTCAGAGCTGCCAATTCGGGAATAGCGACCATAAACAAGGCAGGAACAATTGCGAAATATTTTGCAACGTCATTGGCAATAGAGAAAGTGGTCAGTGTACCGCGTGTCATCAGCAATTGTTTACCGATTTCCACAATCTCGATCAGTTTCGTCGGATCGTTATCCAGATCGACCATATTACCGGCTTCCTTCGCAGCCTGTGTACCACTATTCATGGCTACACCTACATTGGCTTGTGCCAGAGCAGGAGCATCGTTCGTTCCGTCTCCCATCATTGCAACCAATTTACCAGCCTGCTGTTCCTTCTTGATATATTCCATCTTATCTTCCGGTTTAGCTTCAGCGATAAAATCATCCACACCGGCTTTTTCGGCAATATATTTTGCAGTTAACGGGTTATCTCCTGTCACCATGACCGTCTTCACTCCCATCTTACGCAGACGTTCGAAACGTTCCTGAATACCTGGTTTGATAATATCCTGTAACTCAATGACACCGGTCACTTTCTTGTTTACACATACTACCAACGGCGTACCACCATTACTGGAGATAGAAGAGATGACCTCTTCCACTTCTTTCGGGAATTCATTTCCTGCACCTTCCACCATCTTACGGATAGCGTCGAAAGCACCTTTACGAATCTGTGTTCCATCTGCCAGGTCCACTCCCGAACATTTGGTTTCAGCCGTAAATTTAATCATACGCGCTCCTGTTGTATTCAGGTTACGCATACGCATTCCCGACTCGCGTCCCAGTTCTACGATAGATTTACCTTCCGGCGTTTCATCGGACAAGGAAGACAACAGACAAGTCTCTACAAAATCGTGCAAATTGACACCCGGAGCCGTATGGAAATGAGTTGCTTTACGGTTACCGATGGTGATAGTACCTGTTTTATCCAGCAACAACGTATCAATATCACCGGCAGTCTCTACCGCTTTACCGGATTTAGTAATCACGTTGGCACGGAGCGCGCGGTCCATACCGGCAATACCGATGGCAGAGAGAAGTCCACCGATAGTTGTCGGAATCAGACACACAAATAAAGAAATAAGCGAAGCAATGGTGATGACCGTATGACTATAGTCGGCAAACGGTTTCAAGGTAACACACACTATGACGAAAACAAGCGTAAAACCTGCCAGCAGAATAGTCAACGCAATCTCATTCGGGGTTTTCTGACGGGAAGCACCTTCCACCAATGCAATCATCTTATCAAGGAAACTTTCTCCCGGTTGAGTAGTCACCAGTACTTTTATATGATCGGACAATACCTTCGTGCCACCCGTTACGGAACTCTTGTCGCCACCTGCCTCACGAATAACCGGAGCAGACTCGCCGGTGATAGCACTTTCATCAATAGAAGCCAAGCCTTCAATAATCTCACCATCGGAAGGAATTACGTCTCCGGCCTCACAAACAAACACATCTCCTTTCTTCAACAGTGAAGAACTGACGGTAACAATTTTATTGCCTTCCACTTTCTTTGCCGGTGTCTCTTCACGAGTCTTACGCAAGCTGTCGGCCTGTGCTTTACCACGCGCTTCGGCAATAGCTTCGGCAAAATTGGCAAACAACAAGGTTACAAACAGAATGATAAACACAGCAATATTGTAAGCAAACGAACCTTGTGAAGAATTTACAATGGAGTAGAGCGTTACGAGTAGCATGACCACTGTAGCCACTTCTACTGTAAACATAATCGGGTTCTTTATCATCATCCGCGGGTTCAGTTTCACGAATGACTGTTTCAAACTTTCTATAACTTGCTCCTTTGGAAACAAAGAAGCTGATTTATTATCTTTCATATCTTCTCTAATTCAGTATTACAAACTTAAATGTTCAGCAATTGTACTCAATGCATGTACCGGGAAGAATGACAGCGCAGCAATAATGAAGATAACCACAAATGTCATGACTCCGAAAGTCAATGTATCGGTCTTCAATGTGCCGGCACTTTCCGGAATGAATTTCTTCTGTGCCAGTAATCCGGCAATGGCAACCTGCCCGATGATAGGAATAAAACGACTCAGGATCAGAACGATACCACACGTATAGTTCCAGAAATAAGTGTTATCGCCCAAGCCTTCAAAACCGGAACCGTTATTGGCGGCACAAGAAGTGTACTCATAAAGTTGCTCACTCAAACCGTGGAATCCCAAGTTGTTCAACCATCCCCCTTCACTTTCCACAAAATCAGGGTGGTGCACATAAATATAACTTGAGAGTGCTGTAAATACCAAAATGACAAACGGATGAAGCAGAGCTACAATCGTAGCGATTTTCATTTCGCGGGCTTCCACTTTCTTGCCGAGAAATTCCGGCGTACGTCCTACCATCAAACCGCTGATAAACACTGTAATGATAATAAATGTATAGTAATTCATCCATCCTACACCTACACCACCAAACCAGGTGTTAATCTGCATATTCAGCATCTCCATCATTCCGGACAGCGGCATAGTAGAATCATGCATACCATTCACAGATCCATTAGAGGTTACAGTAGTTACAATACTCCATAACGCCGTTGCTCCGGCTCCCAAACGAACCTCTTTACCTTCCATCGCACCATTATCCTGCGCAATTCCCAATTCATCAATGCGTGGATTACCGCCCATTTCCTGACTGACATTAATACATACGCCTACCAGAAAAGCGAAAAGCATTACTCCGAATATACTATAAGCCAACTTCTTTCTGCGGGTATAAAATCCCAGTGCAAGTACCATCGCCATCGGGATAATCAGGATAGACCAACATTCTACCATATTAGTAAGATATGTCGGATTCTCCAACGGATGAGAAGAGTTTACACCAAAATAACCACCACCATTTGTACCCAATTGTTTGATAGGAACAATCGCAGCCGTAGGACCTTGAGAAACCATTTGTTCCTGACCTTCCATCGTAGTTACCTTCATCTTACCGTCAAATCCCATCGGAGTTCCCTGGAGAATCAGGATAAAACCTACAATCAGAGAAAGAGGCAATAAAATACGTGTACAGCTTATTACCAGAAATTGCCAGAAGTTACCAATTGTTTTGGTTGTTTTTGCAGCAATACTCTTCATAATACCTGCCATAGCAGCCATACCTGTTGCTGCGGTAATAAACTGGAAAAGCATGATGACGAACAGTTGAGTAAAATAAGTCAGTCCGCTTTCACCGCTATAGTGCTGCAAGTTACAGTTCACCATAAAACTGATACAGGTATTGAATGCCTGATCCGGAGTCTGCGGTCCGTTGCCGTCCGGATTTAAGGGCAACCATCCTTGTGAAACCAAGAGTACCATTCCCCAGAAAAACCAGAAAGCATTCAAAATCAACAATGCTTTCAGGAATTGTTTCCAGTTCATTTCTTCATTGGGGTCGATTCCACAAACTTTATAAATGACTCTTTCGATAGGAGCCATAAAATCAGACCAGGTCTTTTCTCCTTTGTAGACCTTGGCAATGTATTTTCCCAGTGGATAAGCCAGAATCACCATCAAGGCTATCTGAACAACCACGCCTAAAATTTCTGTATTCATATACTTTTTACCTTAAACTGTGTGTTACTTTAAAACTTTTCGGGTTTGACGAGCACGTACATCAAATAACCGAAGATCGCAATACCTAATACGAATAATGCTGTGTACATAATCAATTCTCCTTTTTCTTTAAATATTCTCAAACCAGTCTACACATTTCCAAAATAGCCAGAAACAAGCGAAACCGCTTAACAAGCAGAAAATAAATGATAGTGTTATTCCCATGTTTTTACCTTTTAAATGATTAATAATCCTAATTATTTGCCATAAGTAATGCTAAAGGTATGCCAGAAAAAGAGAAAAGTAAGTAAGATATTGATTTTCAAAACAATAAAAAAGAACTAAAAAGAATAACAAACGGAAAACACCCTACCATTTTGAAATGGATTATGCTATTATGAAAAACAATATAATAGAGAGGTGAAAATAAAAAAGAGTAGTAAAAGAGGAAATACAAGTATACCAAAGTATCATTGATAAATCAAAAAACAGAAATTTTGCAAAGTACCGAAAACAGAAAGCCCCTTGATTCGTTGCTGAATCAAGGGGCTTCTCTAAAAACGGCGG
>OGIZ01000780.1_pt1 | contig 16131 bp, 9 predicted proteins | sample 1571911 | NCBI WGS metagenome assembly OGIZ01 (sample SAMEA2582108, study PRJEB24529) | metagenome | biome: Human gut stool | place: China | collected 2011 | reverse complement strand
GTAAGGCTTTCAGCCTAACCGATAAATTCTCATTTAACCGATAAATTCCCATTTATTATAAGCTGACAGGTTCGTATTTCAAACCAAATACATCGGCTACAGCTTTATAAACGATTTTTCCTTCTACAATATTCAGTCCGAGAGCCAACGCCGGATTATCTTTGCAGGCTTTTTTCCATCCCTTATTTGCTAAAGCGATCACGTAGGGGAGGGTAGCATTAGTCAGTGCAAGAGTGGAAGTATAAGGTACGGCTCCCGGAATATTAGCTACTGCATAATGAACGATTCCGTCTACAATATAGGTCGGTGCACTGTGGGTGGTTGGGTGAGAAGTCTCGAAGCATCCTCCCTGGTCAATTGCTACATCTACTAATACTGTGCCGGGTTGCATCATCGAAAGCATCTCTTTAGTAATCAGGTGTGGTGCTTTATCGCCGGGAATCAATACGGAACCGATAACTAAATCAACATTCGGCAATTCTTTTCTGATTCTTAGTTCGGATGCATACAATGTCTTTACATTCTTAGGAAGTGTTTCACTCAAATAGCGCAAACGTGCCAGATTTATATCTGTGATAGTGACGTCTGCCCCCATTCCCGCAGCCATTTGTGCAGCATTGCTACCTACGATTCCGCCACCTAAAATTAATACTTTAGCCGGTTTAACACCTGGCACACCTCCCAAAAGAATACCTTTTCCACCTTGCGGCTTTTCCAGGAAACGGGCACCTTCCTGAATAGACATACGTCCGGCAACTTCGCTCATCGGAATTAATAAAGGTAATGTGTGGTCTGCTTCTTCTACAGTTTCGTAAGCCAGGCATATTGATTTGTTGGAGAGCATGGCAAGGGTTAACTCCCTGTCGGAAGCAAAATGGAAATAAGTGAATAGTAACTGTCCTTTTCTTATTAAGTTATATTCAGTGATTATCGGCTCTTTCACCTTTACGATCATCTCGGCAGTGGCGTAAATATCTTCTATTGTTGGCAGGATATGTGCGCCGACAGCTTGATATGCTTCATCCGGAAAACCGCTATTTATTCCCGCTGTATGTTGGATAAATACCCGATGCCCTTGTTTTACCACTTCGGCCACTCCCGAAGGTGTCATGCCTACACGGTTCTCATTGTTTTTGATTTCCTTTGGTACTCCGATAATCATAATGTTGCGTATTAAAGATTTAACATGTTCGAAAGTACGAAAAATCCCCTTACGTTGTTGTTCGTAAGGGGATGTTTTAGAACAGAATGTCTTCGCGTGTTGAGATGAATAAATGCGTAGAGTGGTTGTTTTATAGACATTCACTGCCCTGCTTGTTGATTTTCATGCTTTTTCCATAGAGACCCACTCGAGCTATGTTGTTATAAAAGGGTTCTGCAATATCGTACTTAAAAGGAAGTACTTCTTCATTATCTTTGTTTATGTATCCCCACTTGGACGACTGGCTTTCAATACAAACAGCAGCCAATCCTTCAGAAAAAGAGCATCCATTATCATATTCCAGCGGAATGACAACTTCTCCTTTCTTATTAATGAATCCTACTTTGTTGTGTAGTGAGACGAGGGCTAATCCTTCCGCGAATTGCTCCATTTGACTGTAAGTCGGTGGAAGAATGTAGTTTCCTTGTCTGTCAATCAGTCCCCATAATCCATCGTGACATACTCGTGCACATTCTTGCTCAAACGAGTGAGCGGCTGCGTATTTAAACGGAATCTGTACTTGTCCGGTATGGTCGATGAATCCGTATTGAGAATTGAGTACTACCATCCCTAATCCTTCTTTAAACGAGAAAGCCCGTTCATACATTAGAGGAATGACAATGTCATATTCTTTATTAATGTATCCCCATTGGATTTTTCCTTTAACCGGTGCCAATCCTTCAGAGAAACGGCCAATGGCCGAGAAGCGCTTTTTCTTATTAGCTACCCCATAAGCTAAAAAAGAAGCGAAGAACTTTGTAATAGTGCTACTCATTTTCTTTATTGTTTGTGTGGTAAGCGTCCGGATACCATATATATACAAGAGAAGCGTGGACGTCGTTAGTTCATTCTATTCAAGGCTCTGGTAAGCCCAACAGTGAATGAACAACAGAGTCCACGCCCTTGCATATAACAAAGACGTGAACGCTTAGTTGCCATTACCCCACTGTTGATGAATTTACCAGATTCTGAATAGGGATAATATTCTAAACGCTTCTACGTTATTTTCCGTAATAAGTGCGGACAAAGATACGGATTTTCTGTTAATCGGCAAGTAATTTTAGAGGGAAAGATTTAGATATGAATGATATAAAAAGGAAAGAAATGAAAGGTGAAGGAAGAAAATAAAAGAAACTCCCCTTGCATATTGGATTGCAAGAGGAGTTCTGTTGGATCATAATTATGATTGGAAAAAACGTTAGTTTAATAATCCCGGATTCGCATCAATTGCGTCTTGTGGGATACGTAAGGTATAACGGGCATCATCTTGTCCTAGAATATAAGTTACGCCATCTATTTCTTTTCTTATTTCAGGACGTGTAGTTCTGCGTAAGTCAAACCAACGGTGCCCTTCAAAAGCAAGTTCGAGAGCTCGTTCATTCAGAATTTCTGTGATAAGTGCTGTCTGGTTCATTGCATCTACTGCATCTTTTTTCTGCTTATAGGCTTCAGCGCTATATCTATTCTCCATAAGTTTTAATAATCGGGTACGTGCTTCCGTTAATTTATTTAGATGAGCGGCAGCTTCTGCTGAGTTCAGATAAAGTTCTCCGGTACGGAACGTGCATTTAAATTTTGATTCACCGTTTTTAGCAGAAATATCATATCCTTCTTTATTGCTAAAATACATAGCACGACGCATATCTTTGCCTTCTTCATATTTTTGATAGAATGAAGGGCTAACGACAAAAGATGATGTGTTATCACTGTTCAATATAATTTCATAAGCAGTGATCCTCTCAGCTGATTTATAATTATTAGGAAGTGTTGGCTCTTTAGCATTCAAGTCTTCTAAGTTTGGTTTTTCTGCTAATACACGCTCTGAAGCTTCATACGATTTTTCCCATTCGCCCATGTATAGGTATACACGTGATTCCATAGCATCAACCGATAGTGTTGAGAAGCGGTAAGCATATTGAGTTTCCCATTCTTTTTTATTCATTAATCTACGGGCTGATGCTATGTCGGATAAAATTGCAGTATAGATTTCTTTTACTGTGTTTTTAGACGGAGTTCCTTCTAAATCGAGATCTAATTTTAAAGGTACAGCTTTGGTGTCCGGTGCTCCAGCTTTTGTATAAGGTTGCCCATAAAGATTGACTAATATGAAGTGCATATACGCTCTCATCATGTAGGCTTCCCCTGCTAATTGATTAATATCTTGTTGTTCTCCTTCTGTTATTTCATCTTTCTTGTCAATGATAGCGTTGGCATAGTAGATATTCGTATAATAGGATGCCCAGCCAAATTGTCTTGTACTTGGACTTGGATTACCATCATTCCATATTTCAATATCCCCGAAAGAGTTTTTAGGGGTAGTGATTTGATCGGATTGAAGCACATTGGCAATATCTGTGCGGACTTCAGCTATCCCTTTGTCGTTAAAATCTTGATTATATGCCGTTGTTAACAATGCTCTATAATCGGCCAGTGTGGTTGGTATTACTTTTCCGACGGGTTGTATATCAAGATAACTGTCGCAGGAGGATAATAACAAACTTCCTATTAGTGCGAAAGTATAACTTATTTTCTTTATCATAATAATTTCCTTTATTTAAAAGTTGAGACTAAGATTGAATGTTACTGACTTTGGAACTGGTGTTGAGTATAGATTACCCATTGATTCCGGATCCATGTAGTTGTCATAATTAGAACTGATAACGAATAGGTTACGAGCCTCCAAACCGACCGTTGCTCCATTTATGCTTAATTTATGTAACCATTCGGATGGGATACGGTAAGCGATACGTATGTTTTGTAAACGCATATAACTTAACTTCTTTACCCATATATCCAGTGATCTGTAAAGATCCCTTCTGGAACTAAACAAATACCAGTCGGCGGAATTATAATTCTGAGTTGCTAATGCAGGGAATTGTGCGTTTTTATTTTCCGGTGTCCATCTTTTTAGAACGTCTCTGTTCATATTACGACCTGGATCCAAATCTGTCATTTCATAAGTAGGGGTGGTCCTCACATGTGCTCCCAGATTATAAGAGAAATTCAAGTTTAATTCCCAATTCCGGTAAGTAAATGTATTCAGAAAACCACCAGTGTAGGGAGCATCTGATGTTCCGGCATAACTATATAGTCCTCTTTCTTCTTCAGTATTCATTCCAATATTATAGCCACCGACTCCATCATCTAAAGGGGTCATGCTGAAAAGTTTTTCTACAGTGACTTCATTTCCATTTTTATCTTCAATAAAAATCTGTCCGGTTTCAGGTTTAATTCCTTTGGTCTTTAGCACAAAAATGGCACCTACCGGATAACCTTCTAAACTAGGCATCGTCTGTTTTTTTTCAGTAATGACTTTCAATACCTTGTTTTGGTTATAGGCGAAGTTGAAGGTGGTATACCAAGAGAAGTTTTTTGTGGCGATATTGCGTGTTTGCAGATTTACTTCAATACCTTTATTCTCCATGCTAGCCCAATTTACAGTCATATCGGTGAATCCATTTTCCAATGGGAGCATTTTGTTCCCGATCAAGTCAGTACCTTTTCTGTAATAATAGTCTACACTCAGGTTTATAGCTTGGTTAAATACCGAGAAGTCTATACCAGCATTATAGGAACTGGTTTTTTCCCATCTTAACTTGCTGTTAGGAGCATTATTGATAGTTATATTTTCTTCGCTACCTTCGGATAAGATATTTACATTACCGTAGCTTCCTACTAAAAAGGGCGAAGTATTCTTATCAATATTTCCTTGTAAACCGTATGACAGTCTGAGTGCTAGATTATCTATCCAATTATATGGTTTTATGAACGATTCATTAGATAAACGCCATAGTCCACTTACTGAATAAATAGGTAGAAAACGATATTTTTTATCTACTCCAAATAGGTCTGATCCATCCATACGTATGCTTCCTCCTAATGTGTAGCGGCTCATTAAAGTATATGAACCATTAGCGAAAAAGGACGCAAAGGCATTTTCACTGTAGGATTTATTATATAATTGCCATTTTTTTTCATTTGCTTCATCGGGATCTTTGAATACTAAGTTCTGAAATGTTAATGTTTTTGGATCATACCCATATCCCGTTGAGGAGTGATTGTCCATCCAATTTTTGCGAATTTCCGAGCCGGCCATCATCTGTATCTCGTGGATATCGTTGAATGTGTTTTTGTATTCTCCCTGTATTTTCCATGTGATTTGTGAGGTGGTACTATTAGTTGTTTTGAGCTTCCCACCTTCTGGAATAATACAAGTACGTTCACCATTTATAGTATGATAAGCATTTTCGCGCTGGTTTCTTATATTAAAAGAATTGAATCCGGCATATTCTTCTTGTGACAATTGATCCCATTGCACACCTATTTGTGAAGTAACTTTCCATTGATCATTAATGCGTAACTGAGCATCAAAGATAGAATTAATAGCCGTGACCACTGACTCTTTACTTGTGTTTTCACGCTCTTCGAATATATTGAATCCTTGGTTTTTGTCAGTATCGTTATTGGAAACCACGTCGTAATCATATTGGTAATTACCATTTTCATCAAATGGTTCAAAGTAGGGATTGGCAATACGTGAATAATACACAGGGTTGGTAAGCCCATAAGTATCAGTCATAAAAGATTTATTTTTGCGCCTATTAGCAAAAAACGATATCCCTATTTTTAATAATTTGTTGATTTGATATGATGTTTTACTTGTCAGATTGAAACGACTCATGCTTACGCCTGGGACATTACCATTCTCTTTTACATAACCAAGTGAGTTATAATAAGTCACTTTTTCGCTACCACCGGAGATGCTAAAATTATATTCCTGTGTGAAAGCATCTCTGAATAAAATATCATTCCAGTCTGTGTTGATTGTTTTTAATCTGTTGATAGCATTTTGGGCCTCAGGAGTTAGTCCATTCCAACCTTTTTCTTTGTACGCTTTTATTAAATCATATTGTTTCATGATGGCTGCTACTCCTCCTTTTTCTAAGAAAACAGGGACTTGTGCCATTCCCCAAAACATATCAAAGGGAGCTTCTTTTAATAGTTGAAGTTCCAAATTTACTTTTTCTTCAGAGTTGAGAAGATTTAAGCGTGAAGTATCCAAGTTAGGAGTATATGTTAATTTTGTGTTGAAATTGATTACAGGCTTTCCTGTACGTCCTCTTTTGGTTGTCACCACAATAACACCATTTGCTGCGCGCGCACCGTAGATAGCGGTAGCTGCAGCATCCTTTAAGATAGTAATATTCTCGATATCATTCGGGCTCAATCCGGCAATTGAGGATTGAGACATATTTACAATATCGTTATCATTGTTTTCATCCAATTTGGGAATATCAGTCCCTTCCAAAGGTATTCCATCCAATACCCACAACGGGTCTTGTGTTCCATTCAGTGAAGCCGTACCACGAATACGAATACGTGCTGGAGCTCCCGGTGCACCGGAAGTTGTCGTTACAGCCACACCGGCGATTTGTCCCGCTAATGCCTGGTCGATACTTTTTGCAGCGCCTACCATTCCATCTGTAACATCTACTTTGGCAATGGCAGCAGTCAGTTTACGACGTTCCAGTTCTTGATAACCGGTTACTACGACGTCTCCCAATGTGTGTGCAGAAGCTTGAAGTACAATACGATAAGTATCCTTTCCTGCTTGCAAAACGATGTCTTGTTCTTCAAAACCTATATAACTACAATGTAACCTGGTCACCTTTTCCGGAATAGAAATGGAGAATTTACCATCCATATCAGTGATAGTACCTAGAGAAGTCTGTGATGCTCCGGCCTTTTTTAAGTCATCTGTGTTAACATATACGGAAGCGCCGATCAGAGGTTCATTATCTTCACCGGATATAACGACTCCGGTGATTGTACGATTAGCAGCGCTGGCAAAGGCCAGCGCATTTGCAAAGAGGCATATAAGAATGCACAAGTATTTTTTTCTCATTAATGTAGATAGTTAAAGTAATAAGTGGTTTTATTTGATTCCTAAAGCCGTATTAATACGCAGAATCATGTCCTCATAATGATAGCGTGCAGCAGTATCGGAAGTTCCGAGACGGTTCTGCAACAACTTCTTAATACGTAATAATTCACCGCGTTTCACAGAGATAGCATCTGAAATACGGTTGAGCTGGCTGCCATAGAAATTGAGCACACGTGGAGCACCCATCCGGTCTTCCTGGCGAAGTGCACGTTGTTCGGCAGCGTAACAGCTACAGAAAGGAGTAGCGTGGTCAAGCAAGAAATGCTCGTTGGCGATCTTCTTGTTGATTTTAACAGCTTCCGGTTCTGCAGCGGCTGTAAGTAATGCATCAAGGAAGTTTTTCTGCAAAGAACGTTCCATAACATTAGGGATACCACCGCGTTCGGTAACACCGAAAATGTTCTTATGAAGTCCGTCCATAAGCTCCACTACTGTAAAGGCCTTCTTTCCGTTGACAGATTCATTCTCTATCATACGCATCAAACGAGTATTGCCAAGTAAATCCCAAAGGATATAGGCTTGGGCGTTCTTTAAGATTTGTGTAGGAGCATTCTCCTGTTTTCCGATGGGAGTATTGCGAAGTAGATAAGTATATTGCCCCACTTCCGTGTCAAACAGCCATTTAGGGTATGTCAAAACTTCATCCATCAGAAATTTCAGTGAAGCTTGTTGTTTCTCTTTCTCTACGAATGTGTAAGTTTTAACGCCGTCTCCTACAATTGTATTTTCAATGTAGATGCCACCAATATTGGCAAGGACATGATATAAATAGTTGTTCCATTGGTTGATTACGGCGTAGTAGAGGCGAGATGCTTCTTCATAAGTTTGTCCCTTCTCACCGGTAGTAGTCCATTGAAGAATTTGTGGAACGATACGTTTCAGATTCTCAATGCCAAGTAAAGAAGAGCGAACCGGATCATCACCTAAATCTTCGTTCTGTGCACGTGGATCTACCGCATCGCGGACATCCTGTGCTTCACTATATTTATAAAGCCGATCAGTATGTTTGCTTAAGAAATCGAATAAAATATCCTTTTCTTCTTCCGGAGTACTCTTTCCGTACCAACGATATCCATATTCGATAGCGAACATATCGTATGGACCGATATGCGGAGAAAGAACTTTCACGCCATCTCCAGGCTGTGCGATATAATTGAATCGTGCATAATCCATGATAGATGAAGCGGTAGAGTTCATTCTGGAAGTGAATGCTTCGGAACGTAATGAATCTGTCGGGAAAGCCCATGAACCCATCATATTGTGGCGGAGTCCCAGAGAGTGGCCTACCTCATGACAGGCGACGAATCGAATGGCATCTCCCATCAAAGCATCAGGCAATTGTACATTACGTGCTTCCGGACACACTGTTCCGGTCTGGACAGTAATCCATTCACGTACCATAGAAAGTACATTGTGCCACCACATAATATCGGCTTCCAGGATTTCTCCGGAACGGGGATCTAACAGAGAAGGTCCCATTGCATTTTTCTTTTCCGAAGCAGCATAAGTCAGTACGGAGTAATTGACATCATCCATGTCTACATGCATACTGTCCGTGATTTCTTTGGCGATAATCGCATTCTTGAAACCAGCCTTTTCAAAGGCAATCTGCCAGTCCTCGATACCTTTCTTAATGTACGAACGCCATTGGTAAGGAGTTGAATTATCAATGTAGAAGACAATCGGTTTGGCAGGTTCTACCATCTGACCTTTCAGATAAGCCTCCCGATCTTCCGGTTTGGGTTCCATACGCCAGCGGGTGATATACTGTGTCTTATCCGTACGCTGCTGCGCATCACTGAAACTTAATAACGGATTAGTGAAATAACCGACCTTCTGATTGTCGAATCGTCCCATCATCGGCTTTTCGGGCAATAAGAGAATAGAAGAACTAACTTCCACCGTTACATAAACAGTAGTAGTACCTTCCGTTACCCGGGTAGTCAACTCGGAAGTTGCCACGACATTGTTTGAAAAGGATTTGATGGATAGAATACGTGATAAATTCTTGATAGCCGAAGTACCCAGATTAATATTGGTAAATACGTTATTGATACTGGTTTCCGTACCATCATAAATATCATTCACCTTGATTACTAATGCCGTAGAATCTGCATTGACTGCTTCGATCTTGAATGCGGCAATCAGCGGAGAGATAAAATTATCCTTTACCGAACGAAAGATAGCGTCCGTTTGGGGGGCCAGAGGTAATGGGCGTTGTTGGCGTAACATTAGTTTGCCCGTCGCTTTGTCCCATTCCATGCAAACCATCTGATTCTCATAGTTTACTCCGCGGTTTACGCCCGCATCATTAAGTTCGGCAGGAACTCGTTGCAGCTTATTGACAACTAATAAGTCACGTCCCAAAAGTGAGGTGGGAATTTCAAAATAATAATCATTCTTCTTTTGATGTACAGCAAACATCCCTTTGGTCGTTTTACTGTCTTCCACTAATTTCTCGTAGTCGCTTTTACTCTTCTCTTCTTTCTCTTCTGGTTTTTTCTTTTTCTTTTTAAACCAACTCAGATTTTCTGTAGCGGGGGTAGTTGCAAATGCCGAGAGCGCTTCTCCACTCAGCAATATACATGCAATGACCGCTGCCATTACTTTTACATACATTCTCATTGAGTTTCTAACTTTTAATTATAATTAAAAAACGGCTACAAAAGTACTAATATAAATAACATAATGACTACTAATTTGCAATGAATATAACATTAAAAAGAAATATTAACTAGTATCTACGGTCATCATTCTCCTCGGATATTTCATAGTTTAGTGGGAATAGTGTACATTTGCGGGAGTAAAAAAGTGAACGGAATGATGAGACGATATATCACTGCTTTGATGCTGGCTTGCTGCATCGGAGGGTATGGACAAGAGAAGAAGCAAGTAACCTTTGTACCTCCTTTTGACTTTCCTCTTACATTGAGTGGGAACTTTGGAGAAATCCGCTCCAATCACTTCCACGGCGGACTGGATTTTAAGACAGGCGGAGTAATCGGTAAACCCGTTCGTGCTCTCGCTGATGGCTATATTTCGCGTATTCGCGTCACGAATGGTTCGGGATATGTACTTGATGTCTGTTATCATAATGGCTATTCAACGATCAACCGCCATTTGAGTGGTTTTGTTTCTCCCATTGCCGAAAGGGTGGAGAAACTTCAATATGAAGAAGAAAGCTGGGAAGTAGAGATTGTTCCTGAACCGGAAGAATATCCGGTAAAAGGAGGTCAGCAGATCGCATGGAGCGGAAATACCGGATATTCGTTCGGTCCGCATCTTCACCTGGATGTATTTGAAACGGAATCGGGAGATTATATTGACCCTATGCCTTTCTTTCAATCGAAAATAAAAGATACGCGTGCTCCGAAAGCGGATGGTATCCTATTTTTTCCACAACTGGGTAAAGGAGTAGTGGATGGAAAGCAAGAGAATAAAACCATTCTTCCCAATAGTGAGCGTCCGGTGGAAGCATGGGGAGTGATAGGTGTGGGGATCAAAGCATACGATTACATGGATGGAGTGAATAACCATTATGGAGTTTATTCGGTTGTGCTTACGGTAGATGGCAATGAAATATTTCGTAGCACCGTAGATCGCTTCTCGCAGGAAGAGAACCGGATGATTAATTCCTGGACTTATGGGCAATATATGAAATCATTCATTGATCCGGGCAACACTTTGCGTCTGCTAAAAGCATCGAATGATAACCGTGGCTTGGTGACGATTGATGAGGAACGGGACTATCAGTTCTTATATACATTAAAAGATGCTTTTGGAAACACTTCCAAATATAGTTTCACCGTACGGGGGCGGAAACAGCCGATTGAACCGTTGAATCATCGGGAGAAATATTATTTTACCTGGAATAAGACTAATTATCTGCAAGAACCGGGATTGAACCTGGTTGTTCCGAAAGGAATGTTGTATGATGATGTTCCCCTCAATTATCAGGTGAAGGCGGATAGTGGTGCCGTTGCTTTTACTTATCAGCTGAATGACAAGACGGTTCCGCTGCACGCAGCTTGTGAACTGTGTATCGGGTTGCGTAGAAAACCAATTGCCGATACGACGAAATATTATGTGGCCCGCATAACTCCCAAAGGAGGAAAGTACAGCGTAGGCGGAAAGTATGAAGACGGATACATGAAAGCATCTATCCGGGAGTTGGGAACTTACACTGTTGCCATCGATACCATCCCGCCGGAGATTATCCCTGTCAACAAGAATCAGTGGGGAAGAAACGGAAAGATTGTCTATCGTTTGAAAGATCAGGGCGCGGGAATTGCTTCCTATCGTGGAACGATTGACGGAAAGTATGCGCTTTTCGGACGTCCCAATATTGTGAAATCATACTGGGAATGTACGTTGGACCCCAAACGCGTAAAGAAAGGAGGCAAGCATACTGTTGAATTTACAGTGACCGACTATTGTGGGAATGAAACAGTGGCCCGTGAAAGCTTTGTTTGGTAAATTATTAAAAGTGAATCATATATTTATTATGAAGAGAAGAATTATTCTTTGTGCCGCCGTATTGATGGCGGCTGTGGCGAACACCTTCGCCTGCACCAACCTGATTGTCGGAAAAAATGCGTCTGCCGATGGCTCGACGATTGTTTCCTATTCTGCCGACTCGTATGGCTTATTCGGAGAACTTTATCATTATCCGGCTGCTACCTATCCAAAAGGGACGATGCTGAAAGTTTATGAATGGGATACCGGCAAGTATCTGGGAGAAATAGAGCAGGCACGCCAGACTTACAATGTAGTCGGTAATATGAATGAATATCAGGTTACCATTGGTGAGACAACTTTCGGCGGACGTCCGGAATTGGCCGATTCTACAGGGATTATCGATTACGGAAGTCTGATTTATATCGGTTTGCAGCGTTCGCGCACTGCCCGTGAAGCAATTAAGATCATGACCGACTTAGTGCAGCAATACGGCTATTATAGCGAAGGAGAATCCTTTACTATTGCCGATCCGAACGAAATATGGATTATGGAAATGATTGGTAAAGGTCCCGGCATCCGTGGAGCAGTTTGGGTAGCTGTACGTGTGCCCGATGATTGTATTTCGGCCCATGCCAACCAGTCACGTATCCACCAGTTTGATATGAACGACAAGGAAAACTGCATGTACTCTCCGGATGTCGTTTCTTTTGCCCGTGAGAAGGGATATTTTAATGGAGTAAACAAAGACTTTAGCTTCTCATTAGCCTATGCGCCTCTTGATTTTGGTGCCCGTCGTTTCTGTGAGGCTCGTGTGTGGAGCTATTTTAATAAGTTCACAGATAACGGAAAAGATTATCTTCCTTACATTGAGGGAAAGACCAATACGCCGATGCCTCTTTTTGTGAAACCAAAACATAAGTTATCCGTGCAAGATGTGAAAGATATGATGCGCGACCATTATGAAGGAACGCCTCTTGACATCTCCAATGATTTCGGAGCCGGACCTTATAAGACACCTTATCGTCTTTCTCCTCTGAACTTCAAGGTAGACGGCCAGGAATATTTCAACGAACGTCCGATTTCCACTCAACAAAGCGGGTTTGTATTTGTTGCACAAATGCGGGCTCATAAGCCGGACCCGATAGGCGGTGTACTTTGGTTTGGCGTGGATGATGCGAACATGGCTGTATTTACCCCGGTTTATTGTTGTGCTACTAAAGTGCCGGTATGTTATACCCGTGTAGATGGGGCCGATTATATTACTTTCTCCTGGAATTCTGCTTTCTGGATTTTCAACTGGGTATCTAATATGGTCTATCCGCGTTATGATTTGATGATCGGTGATGTACGGGAAGCGCAGAAAGAAATGGAAACTACTTTCAACAATGCACAGGAAGGCATTGAAGAAATGGCTGCCAAACTGCTGGCAAAAGATAAGAACGCAGCGGTTGACTTTCTGACAAACTATACAAATATGACCGCACAGAGCACTTTCGATACTTGGAAACAATTGGGTACATTCTTGATTGTGAAGTACAATGATGGAGTGGTGAAACGTGTTAAAGACGGTAAGTTTGAGCGTAATTCTATCGGACAACCTGCCGGAGTGATGCGTCCCGGATATCCGAAAGAATTCTTGCAGGAATATGTCAAGCAGACTGGTGACAGATATTTGGTAAAATGAAGAATTAAGAATGAAAAATGAAGAATTATGCTTTGCAAATATGTCTTATAATGCGATTCTTCATTTTTCATTCTTAATTCTTCATTAAATAACTAGGAATTATAAACTTATTATTTTACATTTGTGTGCTCAAGAAATTGATAATAAATAATTCATTAACCAATAAATAACAATCGAAATGGAAAATCAGGAACTTATTAAACAGGTCACTGAAAAAGCCGAAAAATGGCTAACCCCGGCTTATGATGCTGAAACCCAGGCTGAAGTGAAACGTATGTTGGAAAACGATGATAAAACCGAACTAATTGAAGCTTTCTACAAAGATCTTGAATTTGGTACTGGTGGTCTGCGTGGTATTATGGGGGTAGGTAGCAATCGTATGAATATCTATACGGTAGGTGCTGCCACTCAAGGACTTTCCAACTATTTGAAAAAGAACTTCAAAGACCTGCCGCAGATTTCTGTAGTAGTAGGTCACGATTGCCGTAACAACAGCCGTTTGTTTGCGGAAACTTCTGCTAATATTTTCTCTGCCAATGGTATTAAAGTATATCTGTTTGACGACATGCGTCCGACACCGGAAATGTCTTTCGCCATCCGTCACCTCGGTTGCCAGAGCGGTATCATTCTGACTGCTTCTCACAATCCGAAAGAATACAACGGTTACAAGGCATATTGGGACGATGGTGCACAGGTATTGGCTCCACACGATAAAGGTATCATCGACGAAGTGAATGCAATTGCTTCTGCTGCCGATATTAAATTCCAGGGAAATCCGGATTTGATTCAGATTATCGGTGAAGACATCGATAAGATTTATCTGGATATGGTGAAAACTGTTTCTATTGATCCGGCAGCTATTGCCCGTCACAAAGATATGAAGATTGTCTATACTCCGATTCATGGTACAGGTATGATGTTGATTCCTCGTGCATTGAAAATGTGGGGATTCGAAAACGTATTTACTGTGCCCGAACAGATGATTAAGGACGGTAACTTCCCGACTGTCGTATCTCCGAACCCGGAAAACGCGGAAGCTCTTTCCATGGCTGTAAACCTTGCCAAGGAAATTGATGCTGACCTCGTTATGGCTTCCGACCCGGATGCTGACCGTGTGGGTATTGCTTGCAAGGATGATAAAGGCGAATGGGTACTGATTAACGGTAACCAGACTTGTATGATGTACCTTTATTATATTCTGACACAGTACAAACAACTGGGTAAGATTAAAGGTGGCGAGTTCTGCGTGAAGACAATCGTTACAACTGAACTAATCAAGAAAATCGCAGATAAGAACAATATCGAAATGCTTGACTGCTACACCGGATTTAAATGGATTGCCCGTGAAATCCGTCTGCGTGAAGGCAAACAGAAATATATCGGTGGCGGTGAAGAAAGCTACGGATTCCTTGCCGAAGATTTCGTTCGCGATAAAGATGCCGTATCAGCTTGCTGTTTGATTGCTGAAGTTGCTGCATGGGCAAAAGATAATGGAAAATCCTTGTATCAGTTGTTGCTGGATATCTACGTAGAATACGGATTCTCTAAAGAGTTTACTGTAAACGTAGTGAAACCGGGTAAGAGTGGTGCAGAAGAAATCAAAGCTATGATGGAGAACTTCCGTGCCAATCCTCCGAAAGAATTGGGTGGCTCTAAAGTGATCTTGAGCAAAGATTATAAGACACTGAAACAGACAGATGATAAAGGTAACGTAACTGCAATCGATATGCCGGAACCATCTAACGTACTTCAATATTTCACTGAAGACGGTAGCAAAGTTTCTGTTCGTCCTTCAGGTACAGAACCGAAGATTAAGTTTTATATGGAAGTTCAGGGTGAAATGGGTTGCCGCAATTGTTATGCTTCTGCCGAATCTGCTGCAATGGAAAAGATTGAAGCAGTGAAGAAATCATTGGGTATCTGATTTTGTTTCTTCTGAAATTTCAGATATAGATAACGAAAGATAAATAATAAATAGCGCCTCCATGGTCTTTTCGAAGATTATGGAGGCGCTTCTTTTTCTCTATACATAGCCCTGATTCTGCCTATTTTCGGGCTTTTTCCCCAACTTGGCACAGTTCTTTCATTTCCTTTGCATTCTTTAAGTCCACTTGCTAATCCTTCTTGCGAGAATCTTGTTGTATTGACATCATCTCAATTTCAACCCGCAGGCTGCGGATACACATGTTTTGTTGATGCTTTAGAGTGATACGTTCAGTTTCATATTCGTAAGTTGTTCGTTTGTAGTTATGTGTATTTCGCGGCCTGCTTTCTTAGTCTATTTTTCAGTCAGTGCTATTTCTTTTTTTTCTGTTATTTCTTCGTGCCTATCCAAGTCCATTTATGCCATATTGTTTCCAATGGTCCTTGTTTATGTTTAGACAGCCACCATTTGCAGAACCGAACTTGCGCCAGGAAAAGAATAATACCGATAATCAGGCTAAGAGTATATCCACAGTAAGGAGCAAGATAGAATCCGAATGGGAAATAGATAATGGCTCCCAAAATAGATTGAGAAATATAATTGGTCAAGCTCATTTTTCCGTAGAATCGCAGATTAGATACAGTTTTCTTGAACTGATCCTTCTGATAAAGTAACACGAAAGAAGCAACGAGTATAATCGTAAATGCAAATTTCTGCCACATATCAAAGGCAGTACCTACCGTTTGCTGAATTAAACTGCTGTCACTTTGCATGATCTGTTCTTTCAGAGAATACAGTGGCGCGAAACTGATAGCTGCAATAATAAGTGCTTTCATCCAGAACTTCAAATGAGATTCGGTAGTTACGGCTCAGTTGTAATTCTTGGGGGATTAAGTTTAGTCAATTCCCTTCATGCATAT
>OGIZ01000775.1_pt1 | contig 16251 bp, 10 predicted proteins | sample 1571911 | NCBI WGS metagenome assembly OGIZ01 (sample SAMEA2582108, study PRJEB24529) | metagenome | biome: Human gut stool | place: China | collected 2011 | reverse complement strand
AAATCTGTCTTCGTCTACTCCGCCACGGCCGGCGCTCAGTTCAACTTCAAGACCGGCGCGTTTGAATCCGCTCCGAACCCCTACATTGATGAATTCAAGTGGGGTGAAAAAGAACCGGCCGTTGAAATTCAGTTTAAGAATACTTCGGGCTATCAGGCCATGCCTGTTGACCTGAAGAAGGCATTCAACTAATTCCTCTTCCTTCTTTATTTGCCGGACGGATGAAGCGTCCGTCCGGCTCTTCAAACAACTCCTTAACCGTCCGTATCAGCAGTCTGTACGGACGGATTTTTTTAGAACTTCCAACTCGCGTGGGCTTGTGTGTTATAGCCTTTGCGGACCCCAGTGTAGGCATTGAGACCAATGGAGAGGTCAAAGGTATTGGCGTAGTTCTGATACGTCCATCCAAGAGACGCAATACCCGTACTGCCTTCCAAATCAGCTTCATTCAAGACCAATGTCCCGTAACGATCCTGAGCATGTCCTTTGGCATCGGCTTTGAAGGCGTACTCATAGGTGAGCGCCGCATAAGGATGCATCCTTCGGTCATACTGATACTCCATCAGAGTGCCTAACTGTCCTCGATGAGCGTTAAGCGAATTAAAGTGGAAAGTCGCGCCTGAAACCTCCGACGAGCCGGCAGCCTTGTATGACTCGCCTTCACGGCCATCATAGAAGTAATTCAGGAAGGTGCGGTTCTTCAGTTTTTTGGTCAGCTGAAATTCGCCGTAGGCGCCCGCATGAGCCCCCCAATAAGCACTGGTGCGGTCAAATTCAGCCTTCACTCCAGCAATTGGTACATCGAATTCGCTCCGAATCATCCCGCCCTTCACGTAACCCGTGAAGTGCAGCCAATCAACTGCCGCGGCACAGTTGCCGTAAATACCGACGCCGACATAGTTATTCTTGCCGTCTCCCTTGACATGTCCTATCGGTGAAGTCGTAGGAGAACGCGCATCATATGTGCCGCGCCCCATTTCCAAGAAGGCACCGACCTCTGACTGCTGCAGTTTGAAGGCGTATCCCAGCAATCCGGACACAATTGTCTCATCCAGATCGCCGCGAACATCCAACTCGTAGCCGCCTACCCGTGCCGCGGCGAAGGGACCAGGCTGCCGAGTTCCTTTCCGAGACTTGAGCGTTGAATCAATGAGAAGCTCATCCGCAGCAAAAAGCGCTGCTGCTGAGGAAAGACTCGACAGCATCAAAACATTGGTTTGGTCGTTCCCCTTGTCTTTGCTCGGCCGCCGATTCTTGATCTTCGCAATAAGCATTTGCTCTGTTTTCATCGAAAGATCGTAATCGTCTTGGGTGAGTTCACTCTTTTCGACGCGGGCTAAAGACTTAACGGATTCCACATTGAGATCCCGTTTAAGTTCACTGACGGAAGTCCCCGCTGCCAGACGATTGGTCAAATCATTTAAAGCAATGCCGTTGGAGCTATTGATCAACCGAATTTCATCGCCCGCCTTCAAATTCAATGCAGCCCCGGAAAGCGTGATGCAGCTGGACTTGCCGGCATCGGAATGAAGCAAAACAGGGGATGAACCCTTCACAGAAACAACCGCCTCGTCTGGACCGAGAGAAGACAAGAGCGCTGGGGTCAGCAGAAAGTTCAAACTTGCACCGGGTGCTGCAGAGAGTTCAGTGAGCTGAGACCGATCGGTAATATTCCAGTATGCGTTTTTATCCGCAGTACCAGAACTGACATGCATAGCAATCGTACCGTTGTCGCTTATGCGAGTATTCCCCGAAAACTGCACCAGTCCCTTTTTTGTACTGTTGATGTAAATGCGGGCATCGTTTTCTGCAGATATCTCAGACTGACTCAGCGTAACAAAATCTTTTTGAATATCCGCTGCGGAATTGTCGATGCCTACCAAAGCTTGGGAGGCATTGGTTGTCAGTGAATCCGTCACCGTCACCTTAGCCGCATTCTTCAAATACACAGCTTGTGTAATGCCTCCGGACATTTGAATATTGGCCGCTTTCGCCGTGACATCTGCTTCGCTCGCAGCACGAATGCCGATCGCTTCAGTATTGTCACGAAAATCCATCGTCAGCTCATCCAAAACGTTAACCCTATGAAAAGCATACAGCCCATAGGCGGTCTTGGTTTTACTGACTGAAATATCAGTTTTGCCTGCAATGGAATAGTCGCGATTCGAAAGGAGCGCTAGCGCGCAGCCTCTTGCATTAGGAGCATCCTGAATAGAAATGCGTATTGGACCAGAAACCGAAATTTGCTCGGCAGGATTTTTATACTTGGATTCATCACCCTGTCCCACGTACAAAGCATCAATAAATTCCAGATTTTTCGAACCGCTGCCATTTAACTGCAGACTGAGCGATTCGGCAGAGAACCTGCCGCCGTGCCAGACCCTGATGCCATTCATTTTTGGATCTTGGACTCCCGCAGTCATCGTTATGTCGGCGAATTTCGTATTCAGGGATCCGTAAGGCCGAACGTCCGCTCCAAAAGTTCGCTGCGGACTCACAGCGATTGTGGATCGATCAACGTTCATCGTAAAACCCCTAGTGAAAGTTCCCGCTCCGGACAGCACAACTCCGCGAGCTACAGACCCTTCCATCAAAGTCCTCTGTGTATCGACGCTAAGCAAAGCGCCCTCAGAAACACGTATGAAGTGTCTGTTATAGAAGTCGCTGTTGCCGTAATCTGTTGAATCATCAGATTTTTGCAGAATCAAATTGCCGCCGGAAAATGCAATACCGGCCTCCGTTTCGGATTTAACAACACTTGATTTACTGCGATTATTCGTATTTTGTAAAGTCAGCGTTTCCTTGGGATCTATTTTTATCCGCACCAATTGATCTGCTCGTTTCGAACGAACCGTATTGGCATAGTCAACAGAATAATTTTTGCTTTCCTTAAATTCCGTACTTTTCTCAATGCACGGGTTTGCCGCAATAGTATTACTACCGAACACTAGGCTGACCGCCAGTGTTACAGATGAAAGATTTCCCTTTTTCATAAATCATCCTCAGGTTGAAAATTCATCAGCTCTGCCAAAAAACCTTTGCTTCAAAGCACAGAGCTGTAGGCGCTTCAGGACAAAATGAAAACGACATTCATATTTACATTGAAGACATCCATTTTCACCCTGCGCATTTTTCAATCTAACAGACAAAATCTTCCATTTTTTGATAAAAAATCAGCGTAAACCCTGAATAAAAATTCAATCACAAATTAGCAAAATAACAACAACGATAAATAAATTTAACTAAAAACACAAATTATTACGATAGATTAATATTTAGAAACTCGAATAATATCGTTAATTACGCTTTGAAGATATTAAAGATCCAGATTTATCATTCTCTGGATATTTTTCAAGCTCGAATATTTTCGATTGATGAGAGGAATATTCTCGCGTTTAAAACCGGCATTTCTCATGGCGTGAAGAACTTCGAAAAGTGCAATGAAGCCCTTAACTGCGCCGTCATACAGATACGCAAAGATAAAATCGTCTGAACGCTGGCCGCCAATCACCGTTTAAGAGCCTTTCCGCTCTGAAGGACGGAAATTCCCTCCGGAGCCCTTACGCGTTTTTTTGGTGCTTGGGGATCTCTTCGAATGGGTTCCTGCTGCTGCACCTGCACATCTCTTGCAAGAAGGCCGGTTCGCTTGAGGAGCAGCAGACCGCTGCTCCGGATAGGCTCTTAGGAGCGACCCGCGCCTATGTTGTTATCGGCCACAACGTAGGAGCCGCACGGAAAACCGTACCTCGGACAGCAGAATCTTGCCCGAGTCAGGCCGACATCCAAGGTCGCTTGATGCTGAGAGACCTCCTCATCCTTGAGGGGCGGCCCGAAGGTGTCAGGGAAATCCGGATATATTTTTAAATTTCATGGGATGAATAAAAATATCGGCGGACTTCCCCTTTTTAGTAAGCAAGCCTCCCGTCATTCACGGCAGAAACAAAACCTCATGTTTCCTCGTTCCTCCCGCTGGGACTGTACCAGCGGGAGGATTTCGCTTTCGCCAGTGAAATCAGGAGGCAGTCATCCACACTAGGGCTTCCCGGCGATGATTCCCTCGATCTGCTCTTTAATGGCAGCAATGAGGGTACTCACTTCCATGCCGCTCCGGGCACTGATGTCGGCAATCTTCACGTGAGGCAGCATGACGCGGGCGAGCGGCGTCTGCAGGAGCTTAAATTTGGGCGAAATGCGCGCCATGCGCTCCTTAAGCGCCGGGAAATCCTTGATGAGGTCCTTTAAATAAGTCTCGGCAGTGATTTCCGGAACGGTTTTCGCTCCCTCTGATGGGGCAGCAGCGGCGCTCTCCGCAGCCGGGTTCTGCCGAGCCGGAGCTTCGGGCTCCTGAATCTGGTGGAGACGCTCGACGCTGTTTTCCCAATTTAAAAGCGTGCGGGAGCCCTGCATCTCGCGGATCTTGGTGCAGTCCTGCATCATTTCCAGCACGCCGCGGAATTTGCCCTCTGCATCGCGCACCGCAACATAGATGATGTAGATGAATTGACCGGGCTTATTGATCCAGAACTCTGCTTTGCTTTGTTCGCCGGAGCGGAACTTCTCGATGATCTCCATGACGACAAACACGCTCGTGCGCGGATGGCAGTTCTGCACCTGTCGCCCGATTACATTCTTGCTGCGCGGGAAGACGCGGTGTTTGGTGTCGCTGTAAAAACGGACGATCTCGTTTTCATCGACATAGGTGATGTCGACGGGCAAGTGCCGATAGATGAGATTGATCTGATCGAGCGTGAGGTTTCCGGTGCTGACATCAAACGTCTGCTGAGGCGAAGCTGTCTTGTGCCCGTATTTTGCAAGCAAGGCAGCCAAGTCGGCAGCCAAATCACCATCGGCTGCCTTCGCTTCCGGCGCTGCCTTGACGGGCTCGGCTTGCTGCGCGGTCTGCCCCCAGGCATAGCCGATTTCCCGATCGCCCGCCTTCATCTGCTCGAATTCTGCGGCCGGAATGAGCGCTAAGGAAGTGGGATAGAGAATCGTTTCTTCCTTGGCCATCAAGTCGCGCAGATCATCGACAATGGTCTGCTGCCTGGCGATGAATTCATCGTCCTTGTCGGCATCGAGGAGCGAACGGGCCTTATTGATTTCATCGCGGATGAAGTCATCCAAGAGCCACATGGTGTCGGTCGGGCGATCAAAGCCGTGACGCTCCAAGGCCGAATAGAGCTGATTCTGCTTGCGGCTGAAGTGGATCTTGTACTTTTCCAAGCGGTCGTAGAGCTCAAGCCACTGGTTCTTGATCAGCGGGTACTGCACCAGATCCTCGATCTCCTTCAGGATCCCCCGCAGCGTATCGTTTTCTTGGTAATAGTGCGAGAGCGGATGATCGGCCGGGAGCTCCGGGCGTTTCGTGGAGAGCACGTCGCTGAAGAGATCAATCATCGCCTGAATGTCTTCCTTGCGGCATTCATCGGGATCGAGCGATTGCTGACCTTGTTCGGCCACGGCAAACTCATAGGGCTCCAAGGTGCCCAATTCTGCCTTGGCTCTCTTGCGGCCCTCTTCGAGAGTGATTTCGCCCGCGTTGTACGCGCGCTTCAATTCCATCATCGTCTGGAGCTTCTTCTCGTCAATGGATTTGCCGAGGTTCTCCCGCATTTTTTTGTTGCTATAAGTAGTCATTTTGTCCTCATCGGCCCGCCTGCTTGCCAGTCCATTGGCAACAGAGCGGAATTGAGTCTCAATTCTATTGACGGATGAAATATTGTTCCATGAATACATTTGTGCCTGAATTTGACTGGGTTTCAGGCAGCACAAAATGGGCGGACGCGGATCGTCTGCCCAGTACAAAGCAGTGTCGTCTTTGCCTCCGCGACGGGAGCCTCAGTAAGGCTCATGATGATGAATCGTGTCAAGACTCAAAAGACTGCGGATTTGAAATTCCATGGATGGGCGGTGCGTCAGTGAAAAAGCAGCGCGATAGGTTCGCGCTGCTTGGACTGAAACGGCCTCCTAAAAAACACTCCGCTCACGGACGGATCCGTTAACCGCGCGTTCAGGACGCCAAACGCGGTTGTTTCAGCAGCCCGCAGCCGCCCTGCCCGGGGTCAGAATTTCCAAGCTGCCTGCAGCTGCGCACTGATGCCGCGGCGCTTGCCGGCGTATCCGTTCATGCCGGCATCAAACTCAAAGTCTCTCGCTTCGTTCTGATACGTCCAGCCCAGGGAGACAATACCGGTGCTGCCTTCGAGATCGGTACCATCTAAAGCCAAATCACCGTATTGATCGGCGGCGCGCCCTTTTGCATCGGCCTTGAATGTGTATTCATAAGTTAACGCAATATAGGGTCGCAAGTCAGCCGTATAAGCATACTCAAACACCGACCCCAACTGTGCCCGATGCGAATTGAACGACGCAAAATGGAACTTGGCTCCAGCCACCTCAGCAGAACCAGAAGCGGTATGCATCTCACTTTCTCGGCCATCGTAGAAGTAATTCAGGAACGTACGGCTCTTAAACTTTTCCGAAGCCTGAAATTCACCATATGCACCGAGGTGAGCTCCCCAATAATTGCTGGTACGGTCAAAGTCAACTTTTACCCCTGCTAAAGGCACAGAGAATTCGTTGCGCAGCCAGCCGCCCTTGACATACCCCGTGACATGCAGCCAATCCATTGGTGTTGTGTAATTGCCATAGACGCCGAAGCCCACATAGTTGTGTTTGCCGTCGCCCTTCGTTTCTCCAACGAGAGTCGTTGCGGCTGTGCGGGTATCGTATGTTCCATGTCCCATTTCCAAGAAGGCCCCGACTTCAGAATCCCGCAGGTTGAAAGCGTAGCCGAGAAGACCTGAAGTCACTGTGGTGTCTAAAGCTCCGGCAACATCCAAATCGTATTTTCCTGCTCGTGCCGCCGCAAAGGGGCCGGTCTGACGCACACCCTGCCGAGACTTCATTGTGGAATCGATCAAAAGTTCGTCGGCAGCGTACATTGCTGCTGCTGACGCGATGCTCGACTGCATCAGCGCATTGGTCTGATCGTTAACTTTGTCAATATTCGGACGCTTGTTCTTGATAGTTGCCGTCAATAAGTAACTGCTCTTCATCGTGAGATCGTAGTCATCCTTGGTGAGGTCACTTTCTTGCACGCGAGAGAGGGATGCCATGTGCTTTACATTGAGATTGCCTTTAAGTTCATTCAAAGAAGTGCCGGCAGTCAAAAGATTATGTTCGTCATCCAAAGCCACACCAGCATAACTTTCAATAAGACGAATTTCATCACCAGCCTGCAAATTAAGACCAGCTCCTGACAACGTGATAGTGCTTGCTCCGGCAGCTGAAGCAGACGAATGCAGTATTACCGGAACCGTTCCGTAAGCCGTTATCAAAGCCTTGTTGGCCGTTAACTCAGAAAGTGCTTCGGCAGTCAAGAGGAAGTTTAAAGAAGCATTGGGAGCAATCGTGAGGGTTGAAAGCTGAGAAAGCCCAGTCACATTCCAGTAAGAATTCTCATCAGCATTTCCCGAACCAACGGTAAGGTAAAGCCCTCCAAACGTCCTGCCGACGTATTGAAATCTCGTAACACCAGTGAATTGGACTTTTCCTTTTCCCAAACTATTTATAATGACAGTTCCGTTATTCCATGCAGAAATCATCGATTCTGCTGTCGTGACGAAGTCTCTTTGTACCTCAATAATACCTTGGTCTCTTGCGTACAAGGCTTCTTGAGCATTGGTTGTAAGCGATTCTGAGATAATTGTAATTGAATCATCTCTCGTCCAAACAGCAGTGGACTTTCCTCCTTCATTATAAATAGCAGCAGTTTTAATTTTTAATATATTCTGATTTTCTTCATCATCAGGAGAAATACCATAATAATAATTATAATTAGAATTAAAAATACCATATGATTCAGTATTCCCGCTGAAATTTATGGTCAGATCATCGTTCAAATTCACTGCGTCAGCGTAGGCGACATACAAGCCATAAGCATGATGAGTATTCTTCACTGCAAGTTGGAGTGAATCGGCAAAATGATAATCGTACCAACCTACCAATCTGAGTGCTATCGCATCAGTATTAAGAGCATCTTGAAGCGAAATCTTTATTGGAGCTGAAAAGTTCAAACCCTCCTTACGGGATCTATCGTTATTGATATTAAAACCATAAAATTTTTTTAGAGATTTTGAATTACGGCCATTAATGTCTATATTGAGCTTATTCGCACTCAAAACACCATCATCCAAAATGATGCCAGTCAAACTAGAATCGCTGTCTCCAGCAGTTAATTTTACGTCAGCAAATGTCGTGTTCAAATGAGCTCGCTGCGCTAATCTCAATCCCGCCACATCTCGCCCCGTAGTGCTTCCTGAACGATCAAGATTGAGCGTAAAACCATCAGCAAAGACGACAGGGCTTGACTTGTCTGCATCGATGCCTCTGGATGCGGTACCGTTTAAAAGAGTACTTTCAGTATTAAACGTCAAAGCCGAAGTCGTCCCGCCATTCGCTCGAATGATCACGCCATCCCCTTCACGGCGGAGTATTAGCTTTCCGCCGTTGAACGCTATGTCAGAAGCGCCTGTCAAACCTGTCTCAACCACCGAGGCTTGGTCATTCGTTGTATTGTTGTTGATTAAGCGAAGTTCAGCATCTGGAGCAATTGTTATCGTTACTCCTGATCCAATAATAGTTCTCTTATCTGAAGTGATCGTTTCATTGTTGGTAAAGTTTCGGTCAGAGTTTATTTCGATATCATTATTATGACCCGCAAATGCAACACCATCGAAAACCAAATTAAGAGCCAATACTAAGGCAGTAAACCTTCCGTACTTCATCTACTCTCCCCTTATAAAATATTTAAATAAAAGTCTTTGAATCTGGAGAGAAATAATCAACTTCGTATCCAAGTTCAAAAATTTGAACTACGAAATAAAGGCATCAGCAGCCGCACAAATACAGCCATCCGCGCAATTTTTCTTAGGTTTTATAAAGACGAAAATTCATTTTCGCGCTAGCTGACTTTATAGATACGAAATATCTCTGTCAAGGAAAACAAATACAAGCAGAAATACGAAAAGAAAACTCCATAGATTACTTGTCAACACTCCTAAATCGACACCCTAATCCACATCTCCTCTGCCATTAGAAGAATATTTTGCCATCAACGGCATCGTATTCATCAAAGAAATGAATACACAAGAATATCCCACCATGAAATACTTCTGTGATGTGATAAGCAGATGCCAAAGAATTTAACGAACCGGTGCACCATCAACAAATATTATGTGCCTAAATATTCTCTGTGGAAAAGAGCTTAATGATTCCCATTTAATGAAATGGTCCCGGTTATTCTTATAAAACAGAAATAACCCTCTGCGATCACAGAATAAATTAAAGCCAAAAGAAGGATAGTTTTAGTTATAGACCTTCCAGGCATCAAGACAAAAATATCGCAGCTTAAAAAAGCAATTATCGCGTTCAAAGCTTTGTACTTCCGTACATCATTGATGGTTTCCTGCCAATGACCCGGCTCTAATGCCGACACACTGAAGGAAACTCACCTAAAACGGAATACTGAAGATGTAAGAGCGTTCTTCTATACGAAGAACCGAGGCCTCCTCGGCGTCTTCCCACCTATGCCCCATGCCAAAGTCTCCAATGCCGCAGCGCATGGAGGAATAAATGGGAAGACTTTATTGTTTGTTATTTATTGATTTTCCAGTGCCTTATTTTTATTGTTAAGAATATCAATCTCCAGACGGTTGTATGGAATTTCGATGCCGGCTTCAGCAAATCGGCGAAGCAGATTCATCATGATGTCGGTCTTAATGCCTGCCGTGCCGTTCACCGGATCTTCAACCCAGAAATTGACATTGAGATCAATCCCTGAACTTGCAAATCGCGAAACGGAAGCCCAGGGTTTGCGGTCTTTCGGAATACGAGGGCGATCTCTGCCTACTTCATCGAGCATCAGTTCAAGCGCTTTTTTCACATCGGCGTTGTAAGCCACTGAGATCTCAACCGTCTGAAGCGTCGGCGAATCCGAATAGGAAAGGTTCTGTACCTGCGAGGTAACGAACGACTCATTCGGAACGATGCTTTCAACGCCGCCCGCACTCCTCACGACCGTAAAGCGCGTATTGATTTCCGTCACCTTGCCGGTGAAGCCGCCGACCGTTACGAGGTCGCCGATCTTCACAGACTTGTCGAGCAGGATGATGAAGCCCGACACGTAATTCGAAGCAATCTTCTGGAGTCCGAAGCCTAAGCCGACGCCGAGACCACCGACGAAGCCCGAGCGACTAGTGAGATCAATGCCGACCGTACCCAAGCCGATGATGACCGCGATCACCATCAGGAAAATTCGAACAACGCGGCCGAGCACAACCTTAATGTTGCCCGTCAGACTCTTCGCATCGGTGATCGTCTGTTCGATCATCTCGCTGATCCAATTAGCAGCAGCAACGGTGAGCAGGACCGAGCAGACTGCCATAAAGAGCTTCCATACGGTCATGTTGCCCGAGCCGATTGGAATGGCTGTCGCGTCAAGCACATCAACGAGATGCGTGAGGACCCCGAAGAACTGCAGGATCGCCAAAATCCAGAACGTGACGACGATCGACTTCGTAATGCGGGGTGAAATGATGCTCGAACCCACCATTGCCTGCAGAAGTCCCAAAACGATTGCAAGCAGTGAGTAGGCATAAAAGAAGCTGTAGGCGACCTTTAAGAGCACCAGACTGGATGCCTGATACCCCATCATCACTGCGCCGTAGGCACAGCACGCCGTTACGGAACCGGCCGCAAGTCCGAAAGCAATGGCATTGACAACGCTCAGCGCAAGACGCTTCATGCGCTGCGTAAACCGCTCTTTAAGCTCATGCGGCGGCATATGTCGGGCAACGACGCTGCGCACAAGCTTTGAACACATCAGGCCGGCCAATACGGCAACGACGATAACGCAGAGCTGGAAAAGGACATTGCCCCAAGTGAGGCCTTCCAAAAGCTTTTCAAAGAAAACGACAAAGTAATTGGTCGTATCGGCAATGGCGTCAGTGAGGTGTTCCGTACCCATCGACAAATCAGGCCCATGCACAGCAGCATCGGCCGCTTCTGCTGCTGCGGATGAGGCTGCAGCGGTTTCAGTAATTGCCATATATTCAACTCCAATCGGTGTCTAAGCTGATGAATTGCAAAAAATAAATGTCAGCCGCATCTCTGCAGGCAAAGCGGGCTGACCAAAAGCTGCACGGATCATAACGGCACAATGCGATTTTTGGCGGATACAAATGATTGGGGTTTAATTACACCCCTGTCTTCCTTTCTGCTCGCTTTCCCGAAGATGGTTTACAAATACAGGGGCATTGCAAGGGAAAAGCCATATTCACAGGAAACCCGCCGAACAGCAAAAGTTCAGGAACAAGACATTGTTAAGCACAAACTATCAGGAATCGTCTGTCATTTCTATCCTAACAACGCTGACGCCATCATTGAGCGTTCTGGCTCTATAGTGGACTCAGTTCCTCACTCTAATCGCACCGAGCCGCCGCATGCGACGCATTTTTGAGCAGCTTCCCTACTTTCTGCCGGCCGAACCCGCCCCTTTCGCACGGCTTTTCCTCACCGAAGGCATTCGCCGCGAGGTTGCCAAAGGCGAACTCCTCAAACGCGGCGGAGAATCCCAGCGTCTTTTCTTTTTGGAGTCGGGGCTTTGCGCTTATTACGCTGCGGAAGCGGAAAATCACCGCCCGACGATCCTCTCGGTTTTGCTCCCCGGCCGCGCGATGGGTGACCTTACAGCCAGCGTGGGCACACGCTGCAATGTATTCACGCGGGCGCTTGAAAAAAGCGTCGTGCGCGTCGTGCCGCCCGCGGTGCTCACCGCCGCACTGATGAAGGATCCGGCACTCGCTCAGCTTGAAATCCGCTCCGTCATTGCCAAAGAGGAATCCATTCTGGAAGGCATGACGGCGAACTTCATTCGTCCGCCTGCCGAACGGATTGTGATCTGTGCTAAAGCCCTCTGCCGAGCAAAAAATGTGTCGCCCAGCAGCGGCTGGCACAGACTGCCGCTCACGATATCTGCCGAACGCATCGGCGAGATTGTCAACCTCAACCGCGTGAGCGTTGCCCGACAGATGTCCTCCTGGATGAAAGCAGATCTTGTTCGCCGAGACGGGCGAAAACTGCTTTTTTCCGACCAGCTCTTTGCCGCCGTTGACGACTGGATTGAGAATCCCGTGCCGAAATGCCCGCTGCCGGCTTAAACGGCAAACGGCTCCGAGGTGATGAGACCAAGAAGCCGTTTGAGCTTAGCCGAATGAAGATCGAATGGCTTCGATCTGACTGGAATGACGTTACTTCAGAGTGCGGATGTACTCTGCCGCAGAATCCACAGCGATGCGCCCCGAATTAACGGCGAAGCCTACCGTCGAGCCCGCCATCAAAAGATCATACGAGTCGCCGTACATGCCGCCCACATCGTTTCCGGCCGCGTAAAGTCCCGGAATCGGGTCCTCTTCGGGCGTAACGACTTCAAAGCGTTCATTGGCCTTAATGCCGCCCAAGGTCCCAAGAGAGCTCGCCACGGACTTGATTGCATAGAAAGGACCGGTCTTCACTTCGCGCAGATATTTCGGGTCCTTGGCAAATTCAGCATCGTGACGAACGTCACAGTAGCCGTTATATTCCGCCACTGTCTTCTTGAGCTTATCGGCATTCATGCCGGTCGCTTTCGCGAGCCCGTCAAGCGTATCCGCCTTAAACGCCCAGCCAGCCTGCACCGCACCATCCCAGTCCTTCTGGAACTCGGTTAGCTTAGTGCCGACCGGCACCATTACGCCTACGCCGAGGTCAATGCCCTGGTCCTTTTCCATATGATCAAGCGTCTTCTGGTCATAGACCACGAACATCGTTCCGCCGATGCGTTCCAGGGCGTTGCCGGCAAACGGCCATTCGAGCATGATTTCTTCGTTGCAGAACCGTTCGCCCTTGGGCGACAGCCAGAGATGCGGCTGCTTGGCGGTAGCGCTGACCTGATTGGTCGTGGAAACGCCGCGGGGCCCCGGACGATAAGAGGCCTGCACCTCCGTGCCTTCCTTCCCGCCGCCAACGGCCCAGGCCATCTGGATGCCGTCGCCGGTCTTGCCCGTCTGCGCGAGGCCGTCCGCATCGGCAAAGCGGAGATATTTCTCACGCATGGTCTTGTTGTCAAAGAAGCCGCCCGTCGCAATGATGGTCGCCTTGGAACGGATGGTGATCTTGTCGCCCGCTTTGTTCGTCGCTTCAACGCCGACCACGCGGCCGTTTTCGGTAATGAGCTTCTGTCCCCAAGTGTTCGTCAGAAGCGTCTGCCCGGCTTTCTTATACTTGTCGATAAAGAGGTTGATCCAGCCCGCACCGCGGCCCTCGTAAATGTGCCAGGTGTACAGACCGTTGGGATAGTTGGAAAAGAGCTTTTCGAACTTCACGCCGTTCTTGATCATCCAGTCAATCGTATCGGCGGAGCGGTCAACGAAGGCCCGGACCATGCGCGCATTGCCGCGCCAATGACCGTAATTCATGATTTTCATGAATGCTTCGTCTTTGGTGAGACCATAGTTCCAGTTGCGCTGCATAGCACTCTCAACGGCAAAGATGCCTTCGGAATATTTGCCGGTGCCGCCTGGAAGACCAGACTTTTCAAGCGTGATGACCTTCATGCCCTTTTCGGCGGCTGCCCAGGCAGCTGCGGTGCCGGACGCACCCGCGCCGATTACGCAGAGGTCGGCTTCATAAGCCGCATCCGCAGCAAATGCAGGATTCATCATCATGACTGCTGCCGCGGCAGCAGCCGTCATCGCGAATTGTTTCATTCTTGCTCTCCTTTGAATCAGCGGACGTCCCTAGAGACGCGGGCTCTTTTTCAAGGGAAGAGTGTTGATCAGCAAGACAAATTTCGTCTGTAGCACAAACTACAAAATGAGCTCAGGAAAAACGCGCAGACCGCAAACGGATAAACGCATCCTTCACCATCTGCGCCGAAAATGAACATATGCAGGCTCCCTACTGCCTGCGGCCATTCAAAAGGAGAATGACATGCCGAACCTCTCTCGGCGCAAGTGGCTTAAAACCGCTGCGCTCACCACAACACTCTTTGCCGGCGCTTCATCCGCATCTGCCAAAGCATTTGATCCGATGCCCGAAAAGTGGGATGAAACGTTCGATGTTGTCGTCATTGGTTCCGGATTTGCCGGTCTTGCCGCCGCTATTGAAGCTCGGCTGGCCGGCGCTTCGGTCTGCGTATTGGAGAAGATGCGCGTCATCGGCGGCAATTCCATCATCAACGGCGGCATCATGGGCGTTCCGGGAACACCCATGCAGAAAAAAGAAGGCCTCGAAGACTCGCCGGAACTCATGGCCAAAGACATGATGACCGAAGGGGGCGGACTCAACCAGCCCGAAAAAGTGCGGCATCTCTGCGAAGAGGCGCTCCCGACCTGGGAGTGGACCATCCAAACGCTCGGCGTTGAATGGGTCGAGGAGCGCGTGGCGCAGGAAGGCGGTCATTCCGTGCCGCGCTGCGCGATTGTTAAAAACGGCTCCGGTTCCGGCATTGTCCTCAAGGAAGCTGCAAAGCTTGAAGCGCTTGGGGTTAAACCGCGCACCCGCACTTATTTGGAGCGCATCATTCGGGATGCCGACGGCCGAGTGAAAGGCGTTCAAGTTCGTGAGGGCTACAGCTTCCCGAAGGCCGATTCGGGGAAGGTGAAGTTCATCGCCGCCCGCAGAGCCGTTGTACTCTGCCACGGCGGCTTCGGAGCTGATATCAAATACCGCTCCATTCAGGATCCGAAGCTCACGGAGAAACTCGGCACCACTTGCCAGCCGGGCGCTACCTCTGAAGCCTGGCGCGAGGCTGCCCGCATCGGCTGCCAATTGATTCAAACGGACTGGATCCAGTGTGCGCCTTGGACCTCGCCCGTCGAAAAGGGGATGGGCATTGCGCTTTTCTTTGCGCAGGGCGCTGCGGCCATGTTCGGCGTGTGGGTGCAGGATAAGACCGGAGAACGTTTCGTGGATGAACTTGCCAACCGGAAAGTGCGAGCCGACGCCATCATGACGCTCCTCAATGAAGGTATTCACTGCTACGCGGTAGCGGATGCCAAAGGCGTCGAACCGATGGGCATTTCTCGCCCCGGCCTGCTGCAGAAAATGCTCGAACGAGGCTGCGTGAAGCAGTATGAAACGCTCGAAGCGCTCGCCGCCGGTGAAAAGATCAATATTGAGGGTCTTCGAAAGAGTGTCGAGGAATGGAACAGCGCCGTTAAGAGCGGCACAGATGCACATTTCAAACGCTATGTCAATAAGAAGGCCCAGCCAATGGGAACCGGACCTTGGTACGTTTCGACAATGGTGCCTAAAGTTCATCACTGCATGGGCGGGATCTATACGGATATGCAGGCGCGGGCGCTCGATATCTCGACCGATGAACCGATCCCAGGCCTTTTCGCTGCCGGCGAAGCGACGGGCGGCGTGCACGGTGCTGTTCGCCTCGGCTCCTGCGCCGTCACAGACTGCTTGGTCTACGGCCGCATTGCGGGCCGCACAGCGGCTCAAAATGAAAGCTGGATGTGAATAAACAGGGTTCTGCCAACGGCTGAATCGAGTTTGGCCTAAGGGCTTTGAAGGCGGTTCGCGCACTGCACGCGGCCGCCTTTGCCGTCAGCGTTCGCCGATCTTGGCAAGCTCCGCTGCAGCGCCCATCTCCATGGAGAAGAAAGCATGCCCGGATTCGTGGAGAAGCGTCGAGCGGTCGGCGTTCTTCCAGCGCGCGAACAGCCGTTGTTCGGGGAAGAAGTCGCCCTTGGAGCCTTGATAAAGCTTGCCTTTGTGCTTGCTCAAGTCTTTTTCCCAATCGGGCGTGCTATCTTGCGCCGCGGCAGGCTGGGGCATCCACGGACTGCGGCCCCTGGAAACAGCAGAAGTGGCGACTTGGTTCTGCGGCCTGCCTTTTTCGTAAACAGTTATGATCCACGTGCTCTTGCTGTGCTTGGTCTCTCCTCGCCACACCTTCGTCATTGCCAGCAAGTAAACGCCGTCAGTTTAAACAACTCGATCTGGGTTCGTGTTGGTCTTACTTAAACGGGCATCATCAGCCTCTGCAACGTCAAGAAACCGTTGGATCTGATCAGCCGCCCCCGGGTGCTTGGCATCGATGTGTGACCAACCGTAGCCACCTGCGTACTCTCTGTTGGGGTTCCCCCTGAACTACGGGTTACCTGCTCTACATTTCGAATCGCCGCGGTGGTTCAGAAA
>OGIZ01000746.1_pt1 | contig 16746 bp, 19 predicted proteins | sample 1571911 | NCBI WGS metagenome assembly OGIZ01 (sample SAMEA2582108, study PRJEB24529) | metagenome | biome: Human gut stool | place: China | collected 2011 | reverse complement strand
TTGTTTTTTTTATTGGTAAATTTCCCTATAATCGGTAAATCACTATACAATTGAGGAAAACAAGAAAAACCATATAAATTCGAAAACTCAGCTCCTGCAAGGGAGCTTTTTATATACAAAAAAATAAATTATGGAGGTAGAAAACCATGGAAAAAATCAGAATTAAAGGATCGAATAAGCTCTATGAGATCCGGAGCATCCAGAAGATTCAGGAGCATGTCCTTAGAATCGTATTCAGCACCGCGGTACCGTCGAAGTGGGATGATATCACAATCTTCACGGCCGGTGGGATTGAATGCGCTACATTGTCCGGATGGACCACGGTATATCGTGACGAAGGTCAGACAGTATATCTGTCAGACGATGGCGGCGTGTATCAGAAGCCGGATCCGGACAGTGGGGAAGTCCTTCCGCCGGAACCGTATGTGCCGACACTGGCAGAGTTACAGTCTGCGAAGAAGCAGGAAATCAGCCAGACATGTGAACGGATCATCTATTCCGGAGTGGATGTGACATTCACGGACGGATCAGTAGAGCACTTTTCCCTGACGGAACATGATCAGCTCAATCTCTTCGGCAAACAGGTCCAGCTTGCGGCCGGCGCGGAGCAGATGGAATATCATTCCGATGGTCAGCCGTGCCGCTATTACAGCGCGGCCGACATGCAGACGATCATCACCGCGGCCATGCAGTTCGTATCGTATCACACGACCTACTGCAATGCCATCAACATGTGGATTGCGGGATGTGAGAGCACGGAAGAGGTCCAGGCAATTTGTTACGGTGCAGATGTCCCGGAACAGTACCAGTCAGATGTCCTCAAGGCATATATTGCAACAAAAGAAGGTGCAGGTGATAAGAATGCACAGACTACTGAATAAGTATCTGTTTCTGTTTGACGTTGGAGGTCTGCTGTACATACTGATCGAACTGGCGTGGCGCGGATGGAGCCATTGGACGATGTTTATTCTGGGAGGAATTTGTTTCATTTATCTGGGATTGATCAACGAAGTTCTTCCCTGGTCTATGCCGCTCTGGCAGCAGATCCTGATCGGCGCGGTCGGGATTACGATTTTAGAGTTCCTGACCGGTTGCATCGTCAATCTCTGGCTTGGCTGGGATGTTTGGGACTACAGCGGTATGCCTAGTAACATCCTGGGGCAGATCTGCCCGCAGTACATGCTGTTATGGCTGCCGGTGGCACTGGCCGGGATCGTTCTGGACGACTGGATCAGGTATTGGAAATTCGGGGAGGAACGACCGCATTACAGACTGATCTGACGGACAAACATACAATATAGTAAGGAAATCAAAAGGAGAAATGAAAATGAGCAAAGGTACATGTACAACAATCCAGCTGCTTGCAACTGGAGTAATCGCTTTTTTGTCTGAAAAATTGGGAATCACATTTTATTTGCTGGGGCTGCTTGTCTTTTTAATGGTCATTGACTACATCAGTGGGATGATCGCAAGTATGGTGGAGGCCATCGATCATCCAGGAGATACATCATACGGTTGGTCCAGTAAGAAAGGGGCAAAAGGCATTGCAAAGAAGATCGCATATTTATTTGTGATCACTGTGGCAATTGTAATTGATTACATCTTAGCAAAGACATCCGGAAATCTTGGGTATCATCTGCCATCTGCGATGTTGTCCCTTTTGACAACAGTATGGTACTTATTAAACGAGGCCTTGTCTATTACTGAAAATGCCGGTCGCATGGGTGCGCGGGTACCTGAATGGCTGATGAAGTACATTGCGGTTCTGAAAGATAAAATCGATAGCAGAAATGAAACAGATCTGAAAGCTTAGAAGGAGGTGATCCGTCTATCTCCCTCGCGGCCGGGGTTAAGGCCGTTGCGACGTCGCAACAGCCCGGAGGGGATAGCCTTCCGGGCTTTCTTCTGATAGGAGAGGAGAGAAAATTATGAGAGACATTACCTTATGCCATCCGCGACTCCAGGCGCTGGCCGCGGAGCTGATCCGTAAATGTGCTGATGAGGGATTACAGATTAAAATTGGAGAAACACTCAGGACGACTGCAGAGCAGGATGCCTTGTACGCACAGGGGAGATCGAAGCCGGGTAAGATCGTCACGAATGCAAAGGGTAGCAGCTATAGCAGCTATCATCAGTGGGGCACAGCCTTTGATATTTACCGGACTGATGGGCATGGTGCGTATTATGATAAAGATGGATTTTTCACGAAAGTCGGGAAGATCGGAGTAACACTTGGTCTCGAATGGGGTGGAAATTGGAAATCCATCACAGATAAACCTCACTTCCAACTCCCGGACTGGGGTAGCAGTACCAGTGGGATAAAGAAACATTACAAGACCCCGGAGCAGTTCATGAAGACGTGGCCAAAGGAAGAGAGAAAGACCATCACTCCGGGCTGGCAATATGACGCACATGGCTGGTGGTGGCAGAATGAGGACGGATCCAGGGTAGCATCGGACTGGCGTCTGATCAACCATCATCATTATCTCTTCGGAGCAAACGGGTACATCCGGACCGGCTGGCACCGATGGAATCCGGACACAAAGCAGGTGGATCCGGCTGACGGCTCCGGAGACTGGTATTATCTCCAGGAGGATGGAGATCTTCAGGGTGCTTGTTGGCATAGCAAAACTAATGGTGCGATGGAAGTGTGGTATGTAGAAAAGTAGGGAAGAGACGGCACCCTGCATAAGCAAAAGCCGCCTTTTAAATGGTCATGAAAATATTATAGGTTTCTGCCTTTTGGTGGACCCGACGGCGAGATGGGTGCATCCATGCGTTATCTCTCCCAGCGCTACTCAATGCCGTATGGGGAGCAGAAAGCGGTTCTGACGGATATCGGAACGGAGGAGCTCGCCCATCTGGAGATCGTTGCGGCGATCGTTCACCAGCTCACGAGAAACTTAACAGCGGAGGAGCTGGAAGCGCAGGGATTCGGCCCGTACTATATCGACCATACCACGGGGATCTGGCCTCAGGCGGCTGGCGGTGTGCCCTTTAACGCCTGCGAGTTCCAGTCGAAGGGCGATCCTGTGACGGATCTCTTCGAGGATCTTGCTGCGGATGGTGCAACTGCATAAGTGCAACATAGAAGTGTTAAGTAGAAGTTCTATATAATCTGGTGTGCCAGACACCAGATTTTACAGAACTTAGAAATTCCAATGTATTTCAATCGGGACATTTCTTGTCCCTGGAATCCGTTTTCCTACTAATATATAATCAATTAGAGTTTCAACGGTTTCTCTGTCTAAATGTTCAAGATTTGTGTATTGCTCAATAAGCTGGCGGCGATTATCGCCTGTCTGGATTTTTCTCTCAATTACATCAAGCTGTTTTTGCGTTTCAATCACCAGCTTTTCAAGCCGTTCTCTGTCATTTGTGAAGTCTTTTGACAAATTCAGGAAATCATTTTCGGAAAGAATCCCTTTTACTTTATCAAGATAAAGTTCTCTGATTACCTTTGCGTCTTCTTCAATCTTTTTTTGATAAGTAGCAAGTTGTGTTTCTAAAGCAGTTTTTTTCTCCTTTACGTTGGAGTGAAATTCCACGTTCTGTTCCAATTCATCTTTATCAAGATATTCTTGTGATAACTTGTTCAGTTCAGAAATAACTGCCTGCTCCAACTTCTTCACAGAAATAAATGAGCCTATGCAAGCGTCCTTTGCAACATGGCGATTTGAACATTGTAAATAATGTCTTCCATCTGTCTGCTTATTAGAACGCATGGTATAGCCACAGCTCATGCAGCGAGCTTTTCTGGCAAACAGCCCTATGGTTCCTACTGTAAATGGTTTTGCTTTTTCAGCTACCATAGATTGTACTCTATCCCAAAGTTCACGGTCAATAATCGGTTCGTGTGTTCCCTCTACTCTGTACCATTCCTCTTTAGGTCTGGGCTTATTTTGTTTTGTCTTATACGAAACACTGCCGTATTTTCCTTGAACCATATTTCCGATATAAATTTCATTTGTCAGCATATCGGAAATAGCAAAATATTTCCATAAGGTACTATTTTTTCTGGTAGGCTGCTTATAGCGTAAACCATGAAGCCGTTTATATTCCGTAGGGTTTGGAATCCCACGGTCATTCAGCATACGGGCAATCGCTGTTTTGCCATATCCCTGTGAAAATAAAGTAAAAACTTCTCTGACAACAGCAGCAGCTTCTTCGTCAATAATCAGGTGTCCCTTTTGTTCGGGGTCTTTTTTATAACCATAAAGAGCAAATGCACCAATATGAAATCCATTCTTCCGGCGGTCAGTCAATACGCTGCGGATGTTTTCTGACATATCCTCTAAATACCACTCATTAACCAGACCATTGATTTGTCTTGATTTTTTGTTTCCTTTATTAGCGGTATCTGCATTATCTACAATACTGATAAAACGAATCCCCCAAATAGGAAACAATCCATGTATGTATTTTTCCACCAACTCTAACTCTCTGGTAAATCTGGATTGTGTTTTACAGAGGATAATATCAAATTTTCGGTGTTCAGCGTCATTTAACAGTTTGTTAAATTCTGGTCTTCGTCTATCTGAACCAGTATAATCGTCATCACTGTATATATTGTAGACTTCCCAACCTTGTTCCAATACATATTGAATCAGCATGGATTTTTGATTTTGAATACTGTTACTATCATCAGTTTCATGTTGTTTGTTTCTATCTTCTTCTGATAAGCGGCAATAAATAGCAACTTTTGACTTTGTGTTCATCATATTTTATCTCCCTTAAAGAGAAGATAAAACAAACATTCCACCTACACTTATTATACCGTGTTGAGAAATGTTTGTCTATCATTTTACAGGTAATACCTGTCCTTTGGATTTTTCTAATTGATTGATAAGTTCTATCCATTTTTGATTGAACTCTTTTTTTAATGCCGACTTATCTTCACACTTAAATACATTTTTGCAGGAAATTTCTGCTTCTTTTGGCATAATTCCACCTCACAGTCTTTACTATGTTTACAGACTATGCAAAAATGCTTGTTCATTATGAAAGAATCATCCTTAGCAAACCGAACAGCTTTCGCTAAAGCTCATGGGAATCTCACCCCTGCATGGTTCTCATCCAGCCGTACCCTTTGCCAGCGGTGCTACATCATCACACGGACTAAGGCTGTACGGAAGTATCATTATCACGATAGAAAGGTCATGGCGGCAGCTTTTGCGGTAAGCTGCTTATGGAACGCTGGCAGGAATCGCTATCCGGTTTCATCCCTCCTTTGGTGGGTTACGGCGTGCCAGCCCAACGGCTCTCTTTCTATCGAAACGTATTCGGCTGCTTTATGCTGCGTTGATTAGACGCTTTCTTTTTCAATGAACAATCTGGCTTTGTCAGCCTGTTAAAATGCACTGGTGATAATGCACTTTAATAGGCTGGCAAGCTCTGTCTGGGAAGCATGGGCTTGTCCATGCTTCCACAGGAGAGCGTTATTTTTACTTTGGTTCCCTGATTTCAAAAGATAAAATCTTTGCAATCAGACGTGTTTCCATCCGGCGGCGTAGGGTTTCATCTACAACCATGTGGGTATTGCCATATTCGTCTTTCATGGGACGCATGGAACGGCTGGCAATAAAACCGCTGTAATGGCGTACAATCTGGTTGATTGCTTCAATATCACCGTCCGCAGCCCTTACAATCACAGGAAACGGAATCATAGGGTGCTTTGCTGTCATGCTTCTTCCTCCATAAATTTTTTGATAAATTCCAGTCCGGCGTGTCTTCTTCTCTGGATAGTAGAACGGTTGACTTCCAGAATTTTTGAAATTTCCGTATCGTCAAATCCAAGAAAATAATATCTCAGGATAACATCACGTTTCTTTCCATCCAGATTTTCTAATGCTTCTGCTAATAGGCTGTTTTCAATACGGACAGTAAATCCATCCATTTCAAAAGTATGGAAGTGGGATGGATAGGTGTCTTCGGAAGAAAACAAGTTGACGGTGTAATCGTCCATATCACAGAACAGGGTTTCCCGTTTGCACTGTCTGGACAACGCTTTGAGATAGTCTTTGCGTTCATCTTCCATAGCGACTTTACAGATGTAATCAAACTGGTTCTCTATGGTTGTCTGAAATTCAGATGGCTTCATCATTACTCACCCCCTTTCCAGCCTTGAAAGGGAGCGAGTTGATAGGAATTTCTGCTTCTTTCCCCCTTTTCGCTCTTAGTCCCGACAGGACAGGGGGTGCAGTTGCGTTTTGAGAAGAAAAATTTAAAACCTTTTTCTTCCAACTAAAAAAGCACGCAAACAGACGATATTTCTGCTTGTGTGCTTCGATAGTTCTTTCTATGTATTCTGAAAAACCACATTGAGGGTCAGACTTTTCTAGTGTAGGTGGATGGCTTTTTTTAACGGTTTACCGAATGTAGATATATTTAAGAAAATATTTTGCATAGCGGCTTCCTCCTGTAAGCCGCTGTCTGTATCAAGTAGTGGACTTTAAAAATCATCTATATTTCAGGCAAAAAAAAGACGGCGGCTTTTGTTAAACCGTCGTCTGGAAATAATGATATAATTTTTGACGCAGGGAAAGTATGCTGCCAAATAACGGTTTTTTTTATTTCCGTTTCGGCAGTATAGTTTTATCTTTGATACGCATAATAGGAACTGTACAACCATGTAATACGTTTTTCTATACCTGTCACTATTACAACAGGAACAGTAAAATGTACAGAGGTGGTGTATTATGCGTAAAAAAGAAGATAAATATGATTTCAGGGCGTTTGGGCTTGCCATAAAAGAAGCCCGTAAAAAACAGGGTTTGACCCGTGAACAGGTGGGAGCAATGATTGAAATTGACCCACGCTATTTAACTAATATTGAGAATAAAGGGCAGCACCCCAGTTTACAGGTGCTTTACGACCTTGTATCTCTGCTGAATGTATCAGTGGATGAGTTCTTTTTATCCTCTGATAGTCTGGCAAAAAGCAGCAGACGAAGACAGCTTGAAAGCAAAATTGACAATTTTACAGACGCAGACCTTGTTATCATGGAAAGCGTTGCAGATGGTATTGTCAAATACAAGGAAATGGAAGATAAATAACTTCTATTGTCTGCAAGAATAGGACTGAAACTAAAATGAGCCGATAGTCTATAAGCTGTAATAGCTTATAAATTATCGGCTCTGCGTCTAAGCGTCTGGCTCTTTGATAATTTCTATTTTGAAGTTATTTACGCATATCAAACTTTCTTTTTTACATTTTGGACAATACAACGGAAAGTTTTTTAGCTGTGTATCTTTTCGTATTTTAATCCTTGTTTTATTGTTGCATATAGGACAAATAACCCACTCCATCATATTCATTCTGAACCTCTGCAAAAAATTTGTATTGCTTCATTAAAAAAAGCTGCAAGATTTCCACTACTAAATCTATTTATAAAAGTGGTAAATCTTTCATCTGTAATATAGAGAACTCCCAAATTAGATAAAATTTGTTTATTACATTCATAAAAGTGTTCAGAAATATATTGTTGCCATTCATGTACTATTGCTTGTACTTCTGAACTTTCCGCAGGACTATTTTCATACATAGCTAGTTTTTCAAAAATATTGCGAGCCATTGAATAAAAAGATTCTATTTCTTTCTCTTGTATTTGCTTTGAATGGGAAGAAAACATAGTCTTGTATTCTCTGAAACTTTCAGTATTTCCCCATTGTTCTAATACTTCTTCTTGAAATTGCGATTGTAACTCAAGTATTTTTGCATTTGAAAATGCAGAAAATTTAATTTCTTTATTTCCGTTGATTGTGTCTTTTACAAGTGAAATCAAAGCTTCTATTCGTTCTTTCTGAGCTTCCAAAATCAGTACATGACGCTCTAATGCTTCTGAACGAACATAATGAGGTGAATCCAGCAGTTCCTTAATTTCTTTTAGGGCGAATCCAACTTCTCTAAAAAACAAAATTTCCTGAAGCCTAGTTAAATCGTCGTCTGTATACTGACGGTATTTTGCTTCGGTTATAATAGATGGTTTTAATAAACCAATTTTATCATAATAATGTAGTGTTCGAGCAGTAATACCTGTTAATTTAGCAACTTCATGGACTGTTTTAGCTTTTTCATTCATTCCAAAAATCCTCCGTAGCATTTAAAATTTCTTTTGCAGGTAATAGAGTTGCTTCGACAATGTTTTTTCCAGTCTTTTGCAAGTAGTGTTTAATCAAGTGATAGCCACACGCATATCCGGAACAATAGGGTAATCCGACCTGAGGATAGTTTTGTAATGCTGCCATTTCATCACCATAAAGGTATGCATTCAGATTTTCTAATCCTTGAACATTTAAACCGTCCCGAATAATAGGCTTAATATATTCATTTAAGGTTTCTATATCAGTTTTTGTTACCCAAGGACCTGCTTTATCTTCACCATACAGAAATGTTGCAAAGTTTTCTGCCAATCCCTCATTGACTATCATTTCACCAAGAGTGATGTCATTCTTCCATTTAATAAATTGAAATCGTACGTTGTGATTAGTTTCATGTGCTAATGCTACATGAAGATGTGATAAAGTGTATTCATTAGGTAGTAACCAAGAAAAAATATATCCTGGAATACCACCATCACCACAGTAACCATCATTTAAAATAATGTAAGGATTTTTAGCATTTGCAAGTAAAATTGTAAACGCATATTCTTTAATGGGTAGATTAACACCGTGTTCAACAAAGCAATTCAACGACTGCTGAATGGATAACTCACATTTTTCCCAGAGTGTATTATCAGAAATTAGCTTAATATTATTTTGTTGCTTTTGGTCAACAGCGGTTGGGGCGATATGTCCAAGCATTTCGCTTGCCATAATTACATCATATCCATTAGGCGTTAGAGCTTTCATAGGAACACTATAACAAGCCCACTTTTTTTCAAAAGGCTTCATAAGTTCATATCTATAAATGTCATTTTTTTTGTCTAACGGTGCATTCATAATTTTTGAATAAACTTTGTCAGAACGGATAGCGGATATTTTCATAATTCTAGTTCCTCCTTTTGGTTTTATCATATACTATGACGTAACGTTAAAGTCAATAGGCAAATTAAAAATTATCACAGATGTATGGTAAATAATTAAATGTCTTAGTAGACAAAGGAAATAGAGGTTAAACAACATAAATTAACTTGATTGTCGAAGTAGAAATTGTTGTTTGAAATATTGATGGAAAAGTAAATAAAAATTGCAATAGGCAGATGGTATTGTCAAATCTAAGGAAGTGGGGGAAATGTAAATTCTCCACTTTTGTTTATAATTGCAGTGATATTAGAATTGATACTCTGCAATATTTTTGAAATCATTGTTCAACACATAATATACCTTATTTTTAGCAACGGAATATACAAAAGAAACTCTGGTTGCCCAAAGTCCTTCCTGACGTACTGACCTAAGTACATCAAAGGCGTTGGAAATAGAGAAGTTTTCTCCATATCCTTGCAGTAAATCCTTTGCCTTTTCATATCTGTTATCCCCAGATAAAACATATGGATTAGTCAATTCTGGTTTTAGAATGGAGTAATTTGTTATTAAGGAATATTTTTCTTTTTCCAAGCGATACCCAATCCCCGGTTCAATAATGAGAACACGCCCATTTCTATCCGAAAACATAGCCTGCATAGTAGTGTCAGGTGCATAAGTAATTTTCTTTTTTTTCACTATCTCCAATGAATCGTCAAAAGAGAGATTGCCTTTTATAAAGTTTTCTGTCAAATCAGCTATTGTATAGCATGATTCATTACCGCAAAATTGTGCATTGTCATTTCCATGTACATACAACAATGTGCCAACATTCCCATTTCTATTGATTCCGTGAAAAGAGTGGTACTTATTATCGGACATTTTTATCCCTATAAAAAAACGGTCTTTTTCGGTAATTACAGTATGTTCCCATTCAGAAAGGTCAATATCAAAATTGAACCCAACAATGGTTTCTTTTCCATTATACACAAATCTTGTACACATATTTGTATTTCCTTTCGCAAACTAATTTAAATAGTATAAAAACTAACCACATTAGTAATTTTAAATATTATAAGACTGTTTGTCAATACAAGAGTTCATTTTTTCTAACCAAATTATTGACTTCATTAATTTGATTAATTAAAATGAAGTAAATGATGTGTAGAAAGAGGAAAATGAATATGCGAGTTACAAAAGCCGAAGTTATAAAAACTGCTTCTGATATGGCTGATAGAAATGGACTTCATAATGTTTCTTTGAAAGCTATTGCTGAAAATTTAGGGATTCGTACCCCCTCCTTATATAATCATATAGGAAGTTTGGATGAACTTCTTAGGGAGATAGCACATAGTGGTATGCGTACTATGAATGAAAAAATGATTCGTGCAGCAATCGGTAAGACAGGGGATTCAGCGTTAAAATTAGTGGCAGTTGAATATCTTAATTATATGATTGAACATCCCGGTGTTTATGAAATAATTCAATGGGCTAGTTGGAATGGAACAGAGGAAACAGCAATCATTTTTAATGATTATCTATCTTTACTTAAAACACTTATTTGCTCATGTGGCTTTAATCCAGATAAGACCACTGAAATTTTGAGCATGGTAACAGGTATGCTTCATGGTTATACAACTTTACAATTAAGATATGCTTTTTCTAATCCTGATAAAGTAAGAAAAGAATTATCCGAAGCAATTGACACACTACTATTGGGAGCTAATCAAAAATATAAAGACTAATGATAAATTTTAAAAAGAAATACTTTATAAGAGAAACGTGCAAATCTCAAATGAGAAATGCACGTTTTTCTATAACTATTTCACAATCTTCCAGTTTTCCCCGTTCTTTTCCAGCACAAGGTCAAACTGCGATACCTGTGTTGTCATGGTCTGGTTATCCAGATATTTTACTGCTAGGGAAGCGGTCACCTGATTTCCGTTTCGGTTGTAGACCGGATTCACCAGTTCCGAGAAAATGTATTCTTTTCCCACAGGTTTCAGCACACCCTCATTTACATAATAAGTCAGCTCCTTTGCGGTTGCCGTAGGGTACAGCTTGAAAAAGGTAGTGAGAAATTCGTTGATTTCCTCCGTGGTGATGGAATCCACCGTACCGTCACTTTGTACCGCTTTTGGGGTGTAGCCGGATTTTACAGGAACGCTGGTGATGGTTGGGTTCTGGATAATCGTCAGGTTTCCAGAGCCGTCCACATAGACCGTCACCTGATAGGCGGAACGGACGGTTTTACTGGATTCTCCCTCTGTGATACGCTGTTCCACTGTATAGGTCACTTGATAATGCTGCTCCTTTTCTTTTGTAATTTCCCATATCTGGAAATCAGTCAGGGCAGACGATACGGGGATGTCCTTTCGGACAGTATCTACATTCAGGGCTTGCAGCTCTCCGGTGAGATAGCCTTTTAAAGCATTTGTCCGGTTATCAATGGAAGCGGCGGACTGTTCCCATGAATAGTAGACTTCTGCGAAATTCTCCACAAAATTCTCTATCTTGTGGGTGTCGAGGATGGTTTCCTCAATCACTTTGGTTTCATGGACAGTATGAATGTCTATCGCCGTGAAATTCTTATAGACGGCAAACAGGAAACTCACTGCCAGCAGCACCCACAGGGCAATCACGGTTTTTTTATGAGTATTGACTTTGTAAACTTTCAACTTCTTTTCTTTCTGCTTTTTCTGGTTTTCCTCTTTTCTAATCTGAATCATATCAAGTCATCCTTTCTTATTTTTTGATTCGTCCGGCTCCGGCAAGGTGCTGTTGCCAATAGGAGCCTGTCAGGTCTGCGTAACCAATGGGATTTCCGGCATGGTACATCCGGTTATTTCCCACATATAGCCCCACATGGGTGATGTAGGTTCCAGCGTTGTAGGTAGAATGGAAAAAGACCAAATCCCCTGCTTTTGCTTCGGACAGGGGGATGTGCTGCGTCACATTATACTGTTCCTGTGCTGTCCGTGGCAGGGCGATTCCTGCCTTGCCATAGCACCACTGCACCAGTCCTGAACAGTCAAAGGAAGTGGAGGGAGAATCGCCCCCGTACACATACGTCCAGCCCTCATACTTTAAGGCTTCCTCCATGATAGCCTGTACCGTTTCATCATCAAACTGTGCCACGGTCAGGTATTGCGATACCAAGAGGACATAGAACATATTTCCATAGGAATACCGCCAGCCCCCGTTTTTCTCTACCGCAACAGGGTTGGTGTAGGTGACTTTTTTTCCGCCGGATTTGTCCCTTGCGAAGCTCTCTGCCAGTTTAAAGGTGTACTTTTTCCCACGTCCTGCCACATAGTCTAGGAAACCGCCGCCGTAGTTGTAGGACTGAATCACACTGTTTAAGTCACAGCCCTTTGTTTCTGCCGCTGCGAGCAGTTCCGAGAAATATTTGCAGCCCTGTTTGATGGATTCCTCTGTGCTAAGGGAGTTCGGGGGAAGCCCCAGAGATTCCGAGGACTGCATAACGTCTTCCAGCGTGCCGCCGGATTCCACCTGAATGATGGCGAGCAGCACATTTAAGTATTCCTCTATGCGATATTCCCTTGCATACTTTTCCAGCATAGGCTTATGGGCGAGGACTTCCTGTGATACGCTCACGCCCCCATAGATAAGGTTTCCGCCGCTTCCGCCGTCTTCCTCATCCGAGAAGACAATTACCACCAAAAGGAGCAGGGAGAACATCATCACGAACACGCCGGAACAGGCGAAGAAAAGGTGTCTTAACTTCATGGTTTCTCCCCTTTCTTCTGTTTGGAAGCCGTTTTTTCCGTTTTTGTCCACTCCTTTCTGGCGGTGGTACGCCGGATGGTAAAGTTCGATTCTTTTACCACAGGGGCAGCCCGTTTTCTTTCCGGTATCACAGGAGCCGTATCATTCTGGACAGGTCTTGCCGGACGGGGAGCAGCAGGTGTAGTAGTTGTCTTTTGTCTTTCCTCTGGTTTGTCTGGGGGAGCCGGAGGGGCTATCTGGCGTTCTGTCCTTACAGGCGGTGTCTGTTCATGGTGGATGGAAGCCGCTTTTACCACCGGAACCGAAGCCCGTTCTGCCACAGTTCCCCCATAAGGAACCTGTCCCCGTTCCCTGATGGATGGGGAAACAGGCTGCATGGCTGGTTTTCCTGCATGAATGGTATCTGCATGGTTTCGGAAATCTTCCGGCTGCTTTGCAGTAACAGGGCATTCATGGACGGGAGCCGCCCCTTTGGGGGCTTCGGAAGCTGTCTTTTGCGGCTGTTTTTCCTGTTCCAGTTCCGCCCTGCGTTCTGCAATGGTCTGTCTGCGGCTTTCTGCCTGTGCGTTCCGCTGTTCGGCTCTGGCAGTTCGGGTCTGGGTCACGCTGGAAGTAAAATCCCGTACTCCCTCTGATACCTGTGTTTTCCCGTGATAAAGGGCGTACTTTGCATTGACAGGCAAATCCTTTGCCTGCTCCCGAAACTGTCCGGCAGTATCGGCTATCTTATCTTTGGTATCTGCCACCGCACCTACCGCAGAGCCAGCCCGTTTCCATGCGGATTCCTTTTCCGGTGCTGCCTGTCCGTCTGGTCTGCTGTGGTCTGCCTGCGTCCGTTTGGAAGAGCCGGAGCTGGAAGCAGTTCTCTGGTCTGAGCCAGCCTGTTTTCCTGCATGGTAGGCAGCCGTACCACCCCCAAGAGCCGCCACAGAACGTCCTAACTTATGCTGTAAACGGTGCATATGGGCGTGCATGAGCATACGGGGTCTTCGCATGATACGGCTCCCCATGCTTTGGGAATCCCCACTCTGTAAGGAGAACATCCCCATCAAATCCCCCAGCTTGAAATAAATTCCGGCAAAGGTCACTATCTGCAAGAACGCCGTCAGGAAGAACGGGTATTCCCCAGACAGGTTGTAGAGCATGGTGGAAATGCTGAACGCTACCGTGATAATCAGGGTGATTCCGGCTCTGGTAAGGATGGTATTGAACAGCTTTGTAATGGCACGTTTTGACATCCCCTCAAAAGAGGGAACCATGCTAAGGAGGAAGCTCACAGGCAGGAACATGGCGTAGATAATAAAAAGTACCTGTGAGAAAATCATTATCCCCGTGAGCAGGAATACAAAAATGGAGATACCGATATTGAACATGAACAGGAAGAAGACGGTTCCCAAGCGGTTGATGGTCTTTGTGATGGTAAGGTTGGTGTTTTCCCTGTCTTCGATTTCCTCCACTACGATTTCTTCCCTGTCCTGCCCGTTGTTTTCGTCTGGACTGGTTGAGAGCAGGCGTTCCACACGGTCAGCCCCAAGGCTTTCCACATCCGAGTTGCCGTATTGCAGCAGGAGCCACGGCTGCTTGACCTGAATGGAAAACAGGCTGTCCCGTATCAAATCCACACTGTCTTTTCCCTGACTTCCCGAGTTCGGCAGCACAATCTTTGTACCAAGGGTCAGGCTGGCATTGCTGATGTCTGCGGAAAATTCATTGATTTTCCCGATATAATCAGGAGCATAGGCGATAAAGGCAGCGGACAGCACGAACACCACCACGAAATTGACAACGGCATGGATGGCTTTTGTGGTTTCCCGTTTGATAAGCCCTGTGTAGGCAACGTAAATCCCCACCACCAGAATGAGAATCAGCAGGAACCCGATATAAAATCCCTCCGAGGACAAGCCGCCTGTGGTAACGCCTGCCAAGGTCTGCATATTTTTTCCAATGGAATCCGCCGTAGAGGAAATAAAGTCCAGCGAGTAGGCTTCTTGAATCAGATACCCCGTGGCGTTGGAAAGGTACAGGCTGATTGTCCAGATAAAATTTGTGATGGCATACAGCCCGTACATCACCTGTTTTCCGATACCGTCCAGCCAGTTCCACGGGAGCCAGTCCCATCCGCTGTCCACATAAAAATCAAGCTGGTAGTTGTCCAGAGGATATTTGCTGTATTCGTTGGCAGCGTCTACCGTATCATCCACCAGTCCGGCAGCGTGGGCGGCTGTGCCGAAGACTGCCAGCAGCAGGAGGATGAGCAGGAGTGCCAGAAGCACTTTTCCTGCTATACTCCCGATTTTTTTAAAAGAGTTTTCTCCCTTTGTCCGGCAAGGGACAAGAGCTGTCCCCTGCTGGATGGGCTTTCTTATCTTCATTCCTCCACCTCTTTTCTAACAGGCGGTCTGGTGTCAAAGGCATGGAACAGGTCTTCAAAGATAGGATGGAACTGTATCACCCCCACACGCCCGTACAAATCACTGATAAGGCACTGTCCGTTTTCCAAGTCACGGAGCCGCTTCTGGTTGTTTTCATCTTCGGAATCCACCCCGAAAAAGGCGAGGGTCTTCTTGATTTCGTTGATGTCCGTGGAGCGGAATGCAAACTTCAAGCCCAGATTGTTTTTCAGCTTTTCATCCAGCAAATCGTCCGTGTTCTGGGTCACAAAGTAAACGCCTGCGTTCATGGCACGTCCGGCACGAACCAGCTTCATGGAAAGGGTCTTGCCCTGTGCCACCTGTAGGAAGCTCCATGCTTCATCCAAATCCACAATCTTAAACACGCTGCGGTCGGTGTGGATGAAGTCGAGGGCAAAGGTGCTGATTACAATGAGCATTGCCACGGAAAGCAGCTCCATTGTGGTGTATTCTTCAAACGAGGTTTCCTTATCCGGCAGAACCAAATCCGCCACCTGAATGATATTGAGCTGCTTTTCAAGGCTGATGGACTGTGTGACATCCCCATCCGAAAAGAGCAGGTGTGCAAAGTCATAGTCCGTAAAGGATTCGATATGGTCGGCTATGCTGGTGCTGATGGTGGTTCCCTCCGCCCGAAGTTCCTCAATCACCTTGAAAAGTCCCCGTTCCTCACTGTTTGTCACTGCACGAATGGCTTTCCGAAGAACAGGGAACTTTTCCCCGTCACGGCTGGAAATGCCCGTTAAAAAGGTCAGGATGTCGATTGCCAGTGATTCGGAATCCTTTGGGTTATCCATAATCACATACGGGTCGAGCAAGCCCCTGTTCTGTTCCTCCGAGGTCAGGTTTACGATATTGATTTCATGGGCGATTTCCGGCAGGGTTTCTTTCCACCGTCCCCGTTCTGCTTTCGGGTCAACAATGAGTGCCTGTGCCCCAAATAAAACGGAATAATAAACAATCATGTTGTTACTGAATGATTTTCCACCGCCGAGGGAGCCGACAAAAGCGGCAGCAAGGGCGTTGGTGACAGAGCCTTTTACTCCCTGACTGGCAAGGGCAGGCTTTAAGTACACGTTTCTTCCTGTATCAAGGCTGTACCCGATATAAATGCCCTCCGGTTCCCCCAACATCTGGGTTGCCCCAAAGCCAAGACCAGCGAGGAAGTCACTGGTGACATACTGGATGTAATCGTTCAGATACCGTTTACTGGCAGGGAGAAATTCCCCATGCAGCCCCAGCATATCCCCAAAGGGGCGAACCAGCTTCACGTTCAAATCATCATAAAAATCTTTCACCTCATTGCAGCGGCGTTTCAGTTCTTCCAAGTCGGGAGCCGTCACACGCACTACATAGGACAGTTTGTACATGGATTCCTTGCTCTGGTCTAAGGTGGATTCCAGTTCATTTACGCTGTCTAAAGCGTCCACCACGTTTGTACTGGTTTCACTGTCATTCTGCCATGCGTGGTTGTCCAAATCTTTCAGCTCTTTTTTCTTGTTCCGCACCGTGGAGAGGGCTTTCCGGTTTGTGACAATCTCCACATTCATAGAGGTATCAATGGGAAAAGTGAAGTGCTATACTAACGTTGTAACAGTAGTGGCTAATAAGATATAATAAATCCA
>OGIZ01000745.1_pt1 | contig 16767 bp, 9 predicted proteins | sample 1571911 | NCBI WGS metagenome assembly OGIZ01 (sample SAMEA2582108, study PRJEB24529) | metagenome | biome: Human gut stool | place: China | collected 2011 | reverse complement strand
AGATGCAAATTCTACCAGCAATTGATATTAAGGATGGACAGGCTGTTCGTCTCTTTAAAGGAGATTTCAACCAACAAACCGTTGTCAATCCAGATGTTATTGAGCAGGCAAAGATCTTTAAGGATGCGGGCATTCAATTTATTCATGTCGTCGACTTGGACGGTGCCCTTGATGGTCGTGCCACTAACCGTGACTTGATTGCAGAGGTCAAGAAGGTTTCTGGACTTGGCATCGAAGTTGGTGGCGGTATCCGTACTTTGGAGCAGATTCGTGACTATTTGGAAGTTGGCATCGACCGTATCATTATCGGTTCAATGGCCGTTAAAAATCCTGACTTCGTTCGAGCAGCTTTAGAGGAATTTGGTGCCGATAAAATTGTCGTAGGTATTGATGCCAAGGCAGGGTTTGTCGCTACTGAAGGCTGGTTGGAAACCAGCAATGTGGACTACATCACCTTGGCCAAGGAAATGGAAAAGATGGGCGTAACCCTCTTTGTCTATACAGACGTTGATCGAGATGGCACACTGACAGGACCCAATCTTGATCACTACAAACGTTTGGTATCTGAACTCACGACCGCCAAAGTCATTGCTTCAGGTGGGATTGCAGAAGTAGCTGACTTAGATCACCTAGAAGAGATTGGTGTGGCAGGAACCATTGTCGGCAAAGCCTACTATAACGGCAATATCACCTTAGACCAACTCAAGTCTTTCGGAGGTTAATATGCTTAAAAAACGTATTATTCCCTGTTTGGATGTCAAGGATGGCCGTGTCGTCAAGGGGGTTAATTTTGTGAATCTGACTGATGTTGGTGACCCTGTTGATTCTGCGCGTGCTTATTATGAAGCTGGTTGTGACGAACTAGTTTTCTTGGATATCACAGCGACTTCAGATAATCGTGAAACAACGGTTGACATGGTGCGTCGTGTTGCCGATCAGGTCTTTATCCCTTTCACAGTTGGTGGTGGTATCCGTTCAGTTGAAGACATGAACAAGATGCTCAAAGCCGGTGCTGACAAGGTTGCCGTCAATTCCTCAGCCCTTGCCAATCCGCAATTAATTGCTGATTGTGCTCAAAAATTCGGGAACCAATGTGTAGTGGCTGCGATTGATGCTAAAAAGATGACTGATGGGAGCTGGCATGTCTTTGTGGCGGGCGGTCGTAAGGATACAGGTAGGGACCTCATCCAATGGGCTCAAGAAGTCGTCGTCTTGGGGGCTGGAGAAATTCTCTTAACCAGCATGGACAAGGATGGCACTAAGTCTGGTTTTGACTTAGAAATGCTCAATCGTGTGGCGGAGGTCGTTGATGTTCCAATCATTGCCTCTGGAGGTGCAGGAAATATTGAGGATATTGTAGAAGTCTTTGAAAAGACAACAGCGACGGGTGCTCTGGCAGCCTCTATCTTCCACTTTGGTGAGGTAAATATAGGCGAAACCAAACAAGTCTTGGCAAATGCAGGAATTGAGGTGAGACAATGACAGAGGTTAAACTTGATTTTGACAAACAAGGCGGACTGGTACCAGTCATTGTGACAGATTACAAGACGGGACAGGTGCTCATGTTGGCCTATATGAATGAGGAGTCCTATCAGTTGACCCTTGAGACCAAACAAATGCATTACTGGAGCCGTTCTAGAAATGAGCTTTGGCATAAGGGGGCCACATCTGGTCATTTCCAACATGTCAAAAGCATCAAGACAGATTGTGATCAGGACACCTTGCTTATCGCTGTGGAACAAGAAGGAGCAGCCTGTCATACAGGAGCCTACAGCTGTTTCTTTACGGATATATATGATGACAATCAAGATAAATAGGAGTAGCTATGTTAGAAACACTTTATAAGGAAGCCTTAGATCGTAAAAAAAATCCCAAAGAAGGATCGTATACCAATTACCTTTTTGACAAGGGGCTAGACAAGATTCTTAAAAAGGTTGGCGAAGAAGCAACAGAAGTTGTGATTGGAGCCAAAAATGCTGATAAAGAAGAAATTGCCAACGAGACAGCAGACGTCCTCTATCACCTAGCAGTCATGCTCGTTGAAACAGGGGTTAGCCCTGAAGATGTTGAAGCCGTACTTAAAGCACGTCAGGGCAAACAAAGCAATGTCCATGACCGAAAAGAAGTAACGGATTATTAAGGATTATCTCAACCTATTGAGACTAAAACGAAAAGCCTGAAGTGATTCAGGCTTTTTTGGTAGAGAAATCCTAATCTTCTGCCTTCTAACCAGCATAAGAAAGCGCTTTAAATGTTATAATAGGAGTGAAGAAAGCTCGTTTTATTTGAAGGATTTGGTGTGCTTATTTATACAAATCATTGAGGAAAGGAAGGATGTCCTATGAAGAAAAATACTCCTAATATTTTAAAGCTTTCTTGCTTAGCTATTCTCCTCCTCTGTTCTATTCTTTTAGTTCGTTGCACAGTGTTACTTCCAATTACTTACTCAAAAGCCAGGGAAAAAACGCAAAAAAAATCTTGGCTCATAATGGTTTTAAAGGAAAGGTCGAAGTTAAGTATATCAAAAAGGTGATTCTAGATAGTGCAAGCATTTATGTCTTTTATACCTATTCAGAGGAAACCTACGATAATCAAACCATATCATTAGATGATAAAATTACATTTCAACTGGACTGGACAGTTGTTCGTGAAGAATATAAGACTCCTGGTCTTTACTCGCAAACCTATTTACAACAAAAATCTGTAAAAAAAGAAGAGCAAAAACTCTTTAAAGAGCTTAAAAAGCAATCTTTAGGCTTTGATATCGAAGATTTCTCTTTCAAAGATAATACACTGATAGATCAAGAGGCTGGTAATCGTCGAAAACATTTAGCTGAAGAAAACCGTAAAAATGGCAAGCATGATTTTTATGGGTATTATCAAATTCCTTATCAAACAATGATTGATGAACATATTGTTACTATGTCAATAAGAGTAAGTGATACAGAAAATACCAGTAAGAAAGATTTAGAAGAGGCAGCGAAGAAACTGGATGCTAGCAAGCTACCAGACGGAGAGTACGAATTTTATTTTTTCACAACTGATAAAGAAAATTCCGCTTACTATGACAATTCCGGATATATTGGCTATACCTTTAACATACAAGATGGTAAGGTTGTCTAAGATGAAGATGATTAGAAAGTATTTTGATTTTCATCGATAAGCTAGACTGCCATACTAGGCCGTTAAAAGTGGGGTTACAGCTAAGTGAAAACACTAACCTCAAAACATGCAAAAACATCTCCGTAAATTAGACGGAGATGTCTTTTTGTCTTACAAATTCTTTTTCTTCTTAGCTTTTTTGGTTAGGGCAAGGTCACAATTTTCAATGTTTGAGATTAGGTGTTTAGTTAATTGGAAGTCATCCACTTGGGGATTCAAGTCCACTTCGTAGACCAGTTGCATGGTCTCGCCTCCACCTGTGGTGTTAAGGGAAATCAAGTCGCATTCGCTTGTGAAATTGAGCAAGGCTTTAGTGATTTTTTGGTCAATCAAGTCTTGGTAAGGGACGTTAATGGTCAGGAGCCTACGACGTTGGTTGTCGGTACGACTTTGACGATTTTCCAAAAGAAGCCAAACAGCTAGAAGGAAAATGGTAAAGAGGACAGCCAGTAAGAGATAGCCTGTCCCAGATGCCAGACCAATAATCATGGCCATGAAGACAGCGATTAGTTCTCTAGAACCGCTGGTGGCAGAACGAAAACGAATGAGACTAAAGGTCCCCGCCACGGCAATAGAGGTCCCCAAACTCCCATTGACAAGGAAGATAACTAGGGTCATCAAACATGGAAGCAGGGTCAAACTGATGACAAATTCTCTGGTGTAGAGGGTCCGGTATTTGTAAGTCCAGGTTAGGGCCAATCCTAAAACAAGGCTGACCAGTAAGGCCAGCATGAGTTGAAGAGGACTAGCGGTTGCGGTCGCATCATTAAAGATAGAATTGAAGAGATTAGACATAGGCGGCAGCTCCTTTTTCTTGAACTGGATGTGGACCGTAGTCTAGACCTTGAGACTTATGATAGGCACAGCTGTATTTTGAGAATTTCTGTTCTTCCAAACCATGTTTGTCTAAGATAGCTTGAAGCCAGTCTGGTTTTTGCCCAGGTGCCTTGATTTCCATGATTATCGTATCTTCATCTAGAAGGGGAAACCCATGATTTCCCTTAAAGAGACTGACGTCTTCATCACGGTAAGTCAAATTTTGGTCAAGGGTAACACGAACTTTATTGTAGGCATAGCCTTCGATAGTCTCTTTTTCTTTCATCGAAAAACGGTCGTAGTAGATATACATACGAGGTTTGAGCCCCTCATCGTAGCGTTGACGTAAGTGGTGGATATCCTGTAAGAGCTGGCGGTCAGTGATTTGACCATGGTTCTTACCATCTGTCATCAAGTTAGTGATGGCAAGCGGTGTTGAAACGAGACGAAACTTATGACCGATTCCTTCATCATCTTTGGCTTTAACCTCCAGAAAGACCTTACTATCAATTTTGGGATTGGCTAGGTAGGTACGCATGCGGATTTTCTCTTGACGGTGATTACCATCTAAGGCATCTTGGATGACGTCAAAATTATCCGTATCAAAGTAAATATTTGAAATGGTAGATGTCGGATAATCATCCTCTACCAAATACTCCTTAAGATCAGTGAGCAGGTCTTCAAGATTGTCCTTTGAGACCACATATTTTGTTTCAATACGTTTAAAACGTGTTTCCAATTGTTTAACCATGAAAAAACTCCTTTTTTAGATAAGATACAAAGCCGTAAAGCAACTCCCAGGAAAATAGGGGGACCAGCCGAAGGAGTTTATCTCCAAGCAGGGCCCATCTTTTTCCCCCGAGTTGTAGGCGTGTTCAATTAGATAAGATACAAAGCCGTAAAGCAACTACCAGGAAAATAGGGAATCTGTTGCAGGAACATCTATTCCCAAACAGTCGACTTATTGTTTTAATTCTTTTTTTATAGTAGAAAAGTTGATCGCAAATGTACTATTTCTATAAAGCACTTACTTGCTTGCCTACTAGTCTATGGGACTTTTCTGAAAGTTTTCCTAAGCTAAACTTTCACCAAACTTAACTTAAGATAAGTTTTAGTTAACCTTTAGAAATGTTTTAGGTAAGTCCCGTAAACTGTAATCATCCAAACGAACCCGAGAGGAAAAAATATGAAATCAAAAAAACTAAAAAAATGGACGACTTTATTGACCTGTGCGACTGCCCTAACAGTCATGACAGCTTGTAGCCAATCAAGCAATCAGTCAACTGGGACGACGTCAAGCACGACATCAAAAACAAGTGCTGTAACAGCAACGACCAGCAAGAAAACAAATAAGAACAACAGCAACTATTTTACTTCTAAAGATTCTGATACCTCTTATAATGAAAGCTCAGCTACTAAGATTAAGTTATCAGGCTCATCTGCGGATGTTTCAGGTGATGGTGCAGCCCTATCAGGTTCAACTGTAACCATCTCCAAAGCTGGTACCTACGTCATTTCAGGAAAATCCGACGGTTTGCAAATCAAGGTAGACGCTGGGGATTCAGATGATGTCCATATTGTTCTAGATGGTGTTACCATGACTAATACAAATGCAGCAATCAACGCCACAAAAGCTGGTCATGTCTACCTGACACTTAAAGATGGCACTACAAACACACTTTCTGATTCAAGTTCTAATAGTGATGAAGATGCGGATGCTGTGATTTTTTCTAAAGGAGATTTGACCATTAATGGTTCAGGTACTCTAAACATTGATGCCAAGAAAAACAACGGTATTAAAGCCAATGACAGCCTTCATATGACTGGCGGTACCTATAAGATTTCCTCAGTCGGTGATGCCTTTAATGTCAACGATGAACTCAACATCACAGGAACAACTATGACCATTGAGGCTGAAGAAGATGCTGTTAAGGTTGATAATGATGACGACACCTCAGTAGGTACCATGTATCTGTCTGACAATACCATGACCATTAAGACTGGTGACGACGGTATTCATGCGTCCGGTGATCTGATTATTGATAGTGGTACTTACAAGGTTGAAAAATCAACTGAAGGTATCGAAGGTAAATCTGTGACTATAAATGGTGGAAATATCGATGTCTATGCAACGGATGATGGTGTCAATGCGGCCAATGCTAATGCCAGTCAAAGTGAGATTTTCTTCAAGATGACCGATGGAACCCTAAATGTTGAGGTTGGCCAGGGCGATACCGACCCAATCGATTCTAACGGCGATATTATTGTATCGGGTGGAACGATTAATTTGACTGGTCAGTCTGGCTTTGACTTCGATGGTTCAGCGACCTATACCGGTGGTGACATCACTATCAATGGTGAAAAACAAACTAAGATTGAAAACTCAATGCCTGGCGGAGGTGGCCCTCAAGGTGGTGGGCAACCAGGTGGCTTTGGCGGAGGTCACTAAAGAGTCATAGGATGAAACAGAAAGGAAGTGCCTATGTATATTATTATTCCAGCTTATGAACCAGACAAACGCCTGATTCAGGTGGTTCAAGATATTACCATAAAACTCCCTAAAGCCCGTATTATTGTTGTTAATGATGGGAGTGGCCCAGGCTATAACGACTATTACGACGAAACGGCTTTTATTGGAGCGACTGTCCTTACCCATCCTGTCAATAAAGGAAAAGGAGCAGCTCTCAAGACAGCCTTTGCTCACATTCAAGAAGAAGTAGTCAGTCAGCACCTTTCGGCTCAACCTATTGTCACAGTTGACAGTGACGGTCAACATCTGATTAAAGATATTGTCCGTGTGGCCAAGGCAATCGAGGAAAATCCAAGTCATCTTGTCTTGGGTGCGCGTGCCTTTGTTGGTAAGGTGCCAGCACGTAGCCGCTTTGGAAATAAGGTGACTGCTGGACTTTTCCGTCTAGTAACTGGCCAAAAGGTGACAGATACTCAGACGGGTCTTCGAGGCATGTCCACCGATCTGATTCCATGGCTTCTTAATCTGGATGGCAATCGTTTTGAGTACGAGTTTAATATGTTGCTTGAAGCCAAAAAGTCAGGCCATCAAATCTCTGAAGTCCCTATCGAGACCGTTTATCTGGAGGAAAATAAAAGTTCGCACTTTCGCCCCATTCGTGATTCCATCCGTATTTACAGCCCTTTTTTAAAGTTCTCTGGCACGGCCGTTTTGGCCTCAGTCATTGATGCAACAGCCTTATTTGTGCTCTTTGCCTTGACGAAGAATCTGCTCCTTTCGGTCGTGCTAGCTCGTGTGATTTCGGCTTCCAGCCAGTGTTTTCTGAACGCTAATGTGGTCTTTAATCCGACAAGCTCCCTCTTTAGATCGAGTGTTCGCTACTTTATGTTGGTCTTAGTCCTCCTGGCTTGTAACTATTTCTTACTTAGTAGTCTAGTTGCCATTGGTTTAGGACTAGTTCTGGCAAAATTGGTCACAGAAACCTTGCTCTTTTTAGTCAGCTATCGGGTTCAACATAACGTCGTTTTTGCTTAATAGCTGACTTGAAAACTGCCAACTGATTGAATTGAGATAGCTTATTTACCTCTCGATTACTTCTAAAAATTTTCCTAAAAAAAGAAAAAACTACCGTTTCTTACATTCGGTAGTTTTTAATGATTGTTGAAATGTTTTTCAATTTACATTATGATTAAAAATTGAAATGACTTGATAAAGACTCGAAATGGCTGAAAAAAATATGCTATAATGAAATTGTTTGAATTATGTAGATTTTCATTCAAACTAGGAAAATGAAATGAGGACCAAAAATGGGAAAAAAGGTACATTATAAGCTTCACAAAGTTAAGAAGCAATGGGTGACGATTGCCGTCACTTCGGCAGCACTTGCCTCTATCGTAGGTGGTGCTACAGTTGCCAATCAAAAGGTTTCAGCTGATGAAACAACTCAACCAGTTGCCTCTACGACAGCTGAAAGCGATGTTGTCGTTGAAACGCATGAAGTAGCTGCTCCTGCAGCAACTGCTACGACAGATGCGACAGCGACAACAACTGACAAGGCTGCTGATACTGCAACGGTCGAAACTCCTGCGGCAGCAACCACTGCAGCAGATACAAGTGCTAATACGGTGTCACCAGTAACAACTGATCGTGCAGCAGTAGCAAATGGTGCGACAACAGAAGCACCAGCAACAACTGCGACTGCGACAGATACAACGCTTACAGTAGCTGAAAAACCAAAATCTGGCGTTACTGAAAAAGAAGAAACAGCAGCACTCTCTTTGGACAACATCAAACAAGTTGATGGTAAATACTATTATGTCAAAGAAGATGGTTCATACAAAACAAACTTTGCTGTTTCAGTTAATGGCCAGTTGCTTTACTTTGGTAAAGATGGTGCTTTGACAAGCACATCAACACACTCGTTCACACCAGGTACAACTAATCTAGTTGATGCTTTCTCTTCACATAACCGTGCTTACGATTCTAAGAAAGAAAGCTTTGAGTTGGTAGATGGTTATTTGACACCAAATAGCTGGTACCGTCCAGTCACTATTTTGGAAAATGGTGAAAAATGGCGTGTATCAACTGAGAAAGACTTCCGTCCACTTTTGATGGCATGGTGGCCTGATGTAGATACACAAGTTGCCTACCTCAATACTTTCTCTAAACACTTTAACCTTAACGCAACTTATTCAACCAGCCAAAGTCAATCTGAATTGAATGCAGCTGCTAAGACAATTCAAATTAAGATTGAACAAGAAATTTCAGCTAAAAAATCAACTGAATGGCTTCGTCAAGCAATTGAGTCTTTTGTAAAAGAACAAGACCAGTGGAATACTACAACTGAAAACTATACCCTTGCTGACCACCTTCAAGGGGGAGCTCTTCTTTATGTCAATAATGACAAGACACCTTGGGCAAATTCTGATTACCGTTTGCTTAACCGTACACCAAGTAACCAAGATGGTTCTCTAAATGGTACAGGAAGATACTTGGGTGGTTATGAATTCCTACTTGCCAATGACGTTGATAACTCAAATCCAGTTGTGCAAGCTGAGCAGTTGAACCAAATTCACTATCTTGTGAACTGGGGATCAATTGTTATGGGTGATAAGGATGCTAACTTTGATGGTATCCGTGTTGATGCAGTTGATAATGTCGATGCAGACCTTCTCCAAGTTTATACAAACTACTTCCGAGCAGCCTTTGGTGTGGATAAATCTGAAGCCAATGCACTCGCTCACATTTCTATCCTTGAAGCTTGGGATTTAAATGATAATGCTTATAATCAAAAACATGATGGTGCAGCCCTTGCCATGGATAATAACCTTCGTTATGCAATTATGGGTGCACTTTATGGATCGGGCTCTTCATTGAAAGATTTGATTACTAGCAGTTTGACAGACCGTACAAATAATAGTAAGTATGGAGATACACAAGCTAACTATATCTTTGCGCGTGCTCATGATAACCTTGTTCAAGATATCATTCGTGATATTGTTCAAAAAGAGATCAATCCAAAATCAGATGGTTATACCATGACTGATGCTGAATTGAAACGTGCCTTTGAAATCTATAATGAAGATATGAAGAAGGCAGAAAAACGTTATACTATTAACAATATTCCAGCTGCCTATGCTTTGATTCTTCAAAATATGGAGCAGGTAACTCGTGTTTATTATGGAGATCTTTATACGGATAACGGCCAATATATGGCTACCAAGTCTCCTTACTACGATGCTATCACAACGCTCTTGAAGAACCGTATGAAATATGTTTCAGGTGGACAATCGATGAAAGTCGACACGTTCAATGGAAAAGAAATCTTGTCATCTGTTCGTTACGGTAAAGATATTATGACTGCTGACCAAACTACGGGTGTAGCAGAAACAAGTAAACATTCTGGTATGTTGACCCTTATTGCCAATAATCAGGATTTCTCACTGGGTGATGGTACTTTGAAAGTTAACATGGGTAAACTTCATGCTAACCAAGCCTACCGTCCATTACTTCTTGGTACTGATAAGGGAATTGTCACTTACGAAAATGATGCAGCAGCAGCTGGAAAAATTAAATACACTGATGCTGAAGGGAACTTGACTTTTAGTGGAGATGAAATCAAGGGGTATCGAACTGTTGATATGAGAGGTTATCTTGGTGTTTGGGTACCAGTAGGTGCGCCTGATAACCAAGATATCCGTGTTAAAGGTTCAGATAAGAAACTTGACAAGACATTTTCTGCTACTGAAGCATTGGACTCACAAGTTATCTATGAAGGTTTCTCAAACTTCCAAGATTTTGTTGAAAAAGATAGCCAATATACTAATAAATTGATTGCAGAAAATGCAGAACTCTTCAAGTCATGGGGAATCACATCATTCGAGATGGCTCCTCAATTTGTATCGGCTGATGACCGTACTTTCCTTGATTCTGTTATCCAAAATGGCTATGCCTTTACTGACCGATATGACCTTGCCATGAGCAAGAATAACAAATACGGTTCTAAAGAAGATCTTCGTGATGCACTTAAGGCGCTTCACAAGCAAGGTATTCAAGCAATTGCTGACTGGGTTCCGGATCAACTTTACCAATTGCCAGGACAAGAAGTTGTAACAGCAACACGTGCTAATAGTTATGGTACTCCAAAGGCCAATGCTTATATCAATAACACTTTATATGTTGCAAATTCTAAATCATCAGGTAAGGACTTCCAAGCTCAATATGGTGGTGAGTTCCTTGATGAGCTCCAAAAGAAATATCCACAGTTGTTTGAAGATGTGATGATATCAACTGGTAAGAAGATTGATCCATCTGTTAAAATCAAGCAATGGTCTGCTAAGTACATGAATGGTACTAATATCCTTGGTCGTGGTAGTCGTTATGTTCTCAGCAACGATGCTACTGGTCGCTACTATCAAGTTACTGATAATGGTATCTTCTTGCCAAAACCTTTGACAGATCAAGGTGGTAAGACAGGTTTCTACTATGATGGTAAGGGTATGGCCTACTTTGATAATAGTGGTTTCCAAGCTAAGAATGCCTTCATTAAATATGCTGGAAATTACTATTACTTCGATAAAGAAGGTTATATGTTAACTGGTCGTCAAGATATCGATGGTAAGACTTATTTCTTCTTGCCAAACGGTATCCAGCTTCGTGATTCTATTTATCAACAGGATGGTAAATATTATTACTTTGGTAGCTTTGGTGAGCAGTACAAAGATGGTTACTTTGTATTCGATGTACCGAAAGAAGGTACTTCAGAAACAGAAGCTAAATTCCGTTATTTCTCACCAACTGGAGAAATGGCTGTTGGCTTGACTTATGCTGGTGGAGGATTGCAATACTTTGATGAAAATGGCTTCCAAGCTAAAGGTACTAAGTATGTTACTCCAGACGGAAAACTCTACTTCTTCGATAAAAATTCAGGTAATGCCTACACAAATCGTTGGGCTGAAATCGATGGTATCTGGTATGAATTCAATGATCAAGGCTATGCACAAGCTAAGAAGGGTGAATTCTACACAACTGATGGCTCAACATGGTTCTACCGAGATGCAACTGGTAAGAATGTGACAGGTGCTCTTACTTTGGATGGTCACGAATACTACTTCCGTGCAAACGGTGCTCAAGTTAAAGGTGATTTTGTTACTGAAAACGGTAAGATTAGCTACTACACTGTAGATAACGGTTATAAAGTTAAGGACAAGTTCTTCGAAGTGAACGGTAAGTGGTACCATGCTGATAAGGATGGTAACCTCGCCACAGGTCGTCAAACAATTGACCACCTTAACTATTACTTCAATGCTGATGGAAGCCAAGTCAAATCTGATTTCTTCACTCTTGATGGTGGTAAGACATGGTACTATGCCAAAGATAATGGTGAAATCGTGACAGGTGCCTATAGCATTGGCGGTAAAAACTATTACTTCAAAGAAGATGGTAGCCAAGTTAAAGGTGACTTTGTTAAGAATGCTGACGGTTCACTTTCATACTATGATAAAGATTCAGGGGAGCGTCTCAATAACCGTTTCTTGACAACTGGTAACAATGTTTGGTACTACTTCAAAGATGGTAAGGCTGTAACAGGACGCCAAAATATCGATGGTAAAGAATATTACTTTGATCATTTGGGACGTCAAGTTAAAGGTAGCCCAATCAGTACACCAAAAGGAGTGGAATACTACGAATCAGTTCTTGGAGAACGTGTGACAAACACATGGATCACTTTCCAAGACGGTAAGACTGTCTTCTTCGATGAAAATGGTTATGCTGATTTTGATAAATAATCAATCAATCTAATCTTAATCTGAGAGATTAAGTGAAAAACGATATGATTTGACATGAATTTATAGGTGAAATTTCTTGAAAACGAGAATCGTTTAAAGAAATTTTGCCTTTTTTTGCTCCTTAAAGAAAAAAATCTGACAAATATCAATTTTGAGTTAGAAAGGCTACAAATGCTATTAAATCAAGTGTTATAGTTATTTTCTAAAAAATAGTTTCAGTTATCAAATGATATAAAAATGAGAAATGAAAGCCTATGAAATAGGCGTGTTACAAAACTTTTCTAAGATTACTGTTATGTTACATATATTTTATAAAAAAACAATTAATTCGAGAAATAGTTAGAAAATAATGATATAATGTAATTGTTTGAAATCGGATAGATTTCAGTCTGATTTTGACAAATAAAATCACGGGGAAAATTATAATGGAAAATAAGGTACACTATAAGCTTCATAAAGTTAAGAAGCAATGGGTTACAATTGCAGTTGCCTCTGCAGCACTTGCTACTGTCGTAGGAGGATTGTCTGCAACAACATCTTCAGTTTCAGCGGATGAAACTCAAGATAAGACAGTAACTCAACCAAATTCAGATACAACAGCCGATTTAGTTACTTCTACAGAAACAACCAAAGAAGTCGATAAACGTACAAATACAAAAGAAGCAGATATTTTAACACCTGCTAAAGAAACAAATGCTGTCGAAACAGCAACTACAACGAACACACAAGCAACAGCTGAAGCAGCTACAACAGCAACAACTGCTGATGTAGCAGTGGCAGCTGTTCCAAATAAAGAAGCAGTTGTGACAACAGATGCACCAGCTGTTACAACTGAAAAAGCAGAAGAACAACCAGCTACAGTTAAGGCTGAAGTTGTAAACACTGAAGTTAAAGCGCCAGAAGCTGCTTTAAAAGATTCAGAGGTTGAGGCAGCTCTCTCTTTGAATAACATCAAAAACATTGATGGTAAATATTACTACGTTAATGAAGATGGTTCACACAAAGAAAACTTTGCCATTACTGTAAAAGGTCAATTGCTTTACTTCGGTAAAGATGGTGCCCTTACAAGCTCATCAACATACTCTTTCACACCAGGAACAACAAATATTGTTGATGGTTTCTCAATAAATAACCGTGCCTACGATTCATCTGAAGCTAGCTTTGAATTGATTGATGGTTATTTGACTGCAGATAGCTGGTACCGTCCAGCTTCTATCATCAAAGATGGTGTAACTTGGCAAGCATCAACTGCAGAAGATTTCCGTCCACTTTTGATGGCTTGGTGGCCAAATGTAGATACACAAGTTAACTACTTGAACTACATGTCTAAAGTATTCAACTTGGATGCTAAATACACTAGCACAGATAAGCAAGAAACTTTGAATGTTGCTGCTAAGGATATCCAAGTTAAGATTGAACAAAAGATTCAGGCTGAAAAATCAACACAATGGTTGCGTGAAACTATCTCTGCCTTTGTTAAGACACAACCACAATGGAACAAAGAAACTGAAAACTACTCTAAAGGTGGCGGCGAAGATCACCTTCAAGGTGGTGCCCTTCTTTATGTAAATGATTCACGTACACCATGGGCGAACTCTAATTATCGTCTTTTGAACCGTACAGCAACTAACCAGACTGGTACAATTGATAAATCGGTTCTTGATGAGCAATCAGATCCAAACCACATGGGTGGTTTCGACTTCTTGCTTGCTAATGACGTAGATTTATCAAACCCAGTTGTTCAAGCGGAACAATTGAACCAAATTCACTACCTTATGAACTGGGGTTCAATCGTTATGGGTGACAAGGATGCTAACTTCGATGGTATCCGTGTCGATGCGGTAGATAATGTCAATGCAGACATGCTTCAACTCTACACAAACTACTTCCGTGAGTACTATGGTGTTAACAAATCTGAAGCAAACGCTCTTGCCCACATCTCAGTCCTTGAAGCATGGAGTCTTAATGACAACCACTACAATGACAAGACAGATGGCGCTGCGCTTGCTATGGAAAACAAACAACGTTTGGCTCTCCTCTTCTCATTGGCTAAACCAATCAAAGAACGTACACCGGCTGTAAGTCCTTTGTATAACAATACTTTCAACACGACACAACGTGATGAAAAGACTGATTGGATTAACAAAGATGGAAGCAAGGCCTATAACGAAGACGGAACAGTTAAACAGTCTACAATCGGTAAATACAACGAGAAATACGGAGATGCGTCAGGAAACTACGTCTTTATCCGTGCCCATGATAACAACGTTCAAGATATTATTGCTGAAATCATCAAGAAAGAAATCAATCCAAAATCAGATGGTTTCACAATCACTGATGCTGAAATGAAGAAAGCCTTTGAGATTTATAACAAAGACATGCTCAGCAGCGACAAAAAATATACCTTGAACAACATCCCAGCAGCATACGCTGTTATGTTGCAAAACATGGAAACAATCACTCGTGTCTACTATGGAGACCTTTATACAGATAATGGTAATTACATGGAAACTAAGTCTCCATATTACGATACCATTGTTAACTTGATGAAGAATCGTATCAAGTATGTATCTGGTGGACAAGCCCAACGTTCATACTGGTTGCCAACTGATGGTAAGATGGACAATTCAGATGTTGAACTCTACCGTACAAATGAAGTCTATGCTTCAGTACGTTATGGTAAAGACATCATGACAGCTGATGATACAGAAGGTTCTAAATACAGCCGTACATCTGGTCAGGTAACACTTGTAGCTAACAATCCAAAATTGACTTTGGATCAATCAGCTAAATTAAACGTTGAAATGGGTAAAATCCATGCCAACCAAAAATACCGTGCTTTGATTGTTGGTACAGCTGATGGTATCAAGAACTTTACATCTGATGCAGATGCAATCGCAGCAGGTTACGTGAAAGAAACAGACAGCAACGGTGTCTTGACTTTCGGTGCTAATGACATTAAGGGTTATGAAACATTTGATATGTCTGGTTTCGTAGCAGTTTGGGTTCCAGTTGGAGCTTCAGATGATCAAGATATCCGAGTAGCGCCTTCAACAGAAGCTAAAAAAGCTGGAGAGTTGACTCTTAAAGCGACTGAAGCTTATGATTCACAATTGATCTACGAAGGATTCTCTAACTTCCAAACTATTCCAGATGGTTCAGACCCTTCAGTCTACACTAACCGTAAGATTGCTGAAAATGTTGATTTGTTCAAGTCATGGGGCGTAACATCATTTGAAATGGCACCTCAATTTGTATCTGCTGATGATGGTACTTTCCTTGACTCAGTTATCCAAAATGGTTATGCCTTTGCGGACCGTTATGACCTTGCTATGAGTAAGAACAATAAATACGGTTCTAAAGAAGACCTTCGTGATGCTCTTAAGGCACTTCACAAAGCTGGTATCCAAGCAATCGCTGACTGGGTTCCAGACCAAATTTACCAATTGCCAGGTAAGGAAGTCGTAACAGCGACTCGTACTGATGGTGCTGGACGTAAGATTGCGGATGCTATCATTGATCACTCGCTTTATGTAGCTAATACTAAGTCATCAGGTAAAGATTACCAAGCTAAATACGGTGGTGAATTCTTGGCTGAGCTTAAAGCTAAATACCCTGAAATGTTCAAGGTAAACATGATCTCAACTGGTAAACCAATTGATGATTCTGTTAAATTGAAACAATGGAAGGCTGAATACTTCAACGGAACAAACGTTCTTGAACGTGGTGTTGGCTATGTACTTAGCGATGAAGCAACTGGTAAATACTTCACAGTCACTAAAGATGGTAACTTCATTCCTCTTCAATTGACAGGCAATGAAAAGGTTGTTACTGGATTCTCAAATGACGGTAAAGGAATTACTTACTTCGGTACAAGTGGTACTCAAGCTAAGTCTGCCTTTGTAACCTTCAATGGTAATACTTATTACTTTGATGCGCGTGGTCACATGGTTACCAATGGTGAATATTCACCAAATGGTAAAGACGTTTATCGTTTCTTGCCAAATGGTATCATGTTGAGTAATGCCTTCTACGTTGATGCTAATGGTAATACATACCTTTATAACTCTAAAGGTCAAATGTACAAGGGTGGTTACACTAAATTTGACGTTACTGAAACTGATAAAGACGGTAAAGAGTCTAAGGTTGTGAAATTCCGTTACTTCACTAATGAAGGTGTCATGGCCAAAGGTGTTACGGTTATTGATGGCTTCACACAATACTTTGGAGAAGACGGTTTCCAAGCTAAAGATAAGTTAGTAACCTTTAAAGGTAAAACTTATTACTTTGACGCACACACTGGTAATGCTATCAAGAACACTTGGAGAAACATCGACGGTAAATGGTACCACTTTGATGCAAATGGTGTTGCCGCTAAAGGTGCTCAAGTTATCAATGGCCAAAAACTTTACTTCAATGAAGATGGAAGTCAAGTCAAAGGTGGCGTTGTTAAGAATGCAGACGGTACTTATAGCAAGTACAAAGAAGGTTCTGGAGAGCTAGTGACTAACGAATTCTTCACAACTGATG
>OGIZ01000740.1_pt1 | contig 16835 bp, 19 predicted proteins | sample 1571911 | NCBI WGS metagenome assembly OGIZ01 (sample SAMEA2582108, study PRJEB24529) | metagenome | biome: Human gut stool | place: China | collected 2011 | reverse complement strand
CGCTTTTCACCAATAAAAAATGCCCTACGCACCACTGCGCAAGGCATGAAAAAAGACCCTCGGCATTACCCGTTGGGTCTAAATTTCTTTGATTGATTGGATTTCACTTGCAAATAACTCAACCCCATGAGGCTTTCCCGTAAGTGTGATAGACGCTTCATCAGGCTCGTTATCCACGCTTGAGATAAAGCCATCTAACACCCCTGTGAACGCCATCCCATCGACGGTAATAACCGTAACATTTCTTGATTTTATATTTTTTACTATATTCTTCACATCCAACTCTTTCATTTCCGTCATCCTCTCGGCACAATATGAATCCCTTTATTAGAAACATGCACAGTCGCTAGACTTGTGGCTATCTTTTCACCAGTATCCTTGTCCACATTATATCCAACATGTGGAGATATATAAATAAAGACTTTTTGATTCCAATTTCCACTTTTTGTCAGCCTTATCCCATCTCCTTCTAATGCGGTTCTTATTGCATCAATCACGTCTTTATTAGGAATTTCATACTCATAATAGCTTTTATTATCTTCGGGCTTGTATAGTTTATGTCCTTTTGTGTGTATTCCTTGCCGTGGAATGTATTCGACCATAAAGAAAGGCGAATTAATATAATCCTTAACCCGTTTTATAACATCATCAACTGTTTCTCCCTCAAGGCGTTTCCCTAATTTCCCTACGTTAACTTTGCCATTCTTGACATATTCTTTCAAACTTTCAGGGACAGGAACTCGTGCGTTAAATCCATCACGGCTTATTCCTCTTGCTTTTTCAGACCACGACAAAAAACCTTTGTTTACTAAATTTCTACCATGAACCCCAAGTAATCGCTCTTGTTCGCGCTTCGGAAGCGTTTTGATATAAGCCTTCCCACCCTTATCAACATTATCCTTTCGCCTGCTCATATCAATCATGCCGTCAACAATCGGCTTTATTCGACATAAGCAGTGAGGATGTGCAGGGAGCTTCGGGAACTTGTCTTTCGGGAATATTCCCTTGCCGAGGCCGTACAGGTCGGCATGTGCGTATACGTCGCAAATATCGCACTTCGGATGTCTATCGGCATTTATGTAGTTGTATACGATGAATATATAAAAATCCGGTATAACGACAAAAGCGAACTACCCATCCTTATCAATTCGATAAGAATAAGTAGTTCGCTTTTGCATTCTCTGGTGGGCGATGACAGGATCGAACTGCCGACATCTTGCTTGTAAGGCAAGCGCTCTCCCAGCTGAGCTAATCGCCCGAGTGTGGTGACCCCTACGGGATTCGAACCCATGTTATCGCCGTGAAAGGGCGGTGTCTTAACCGCTTGACCAAGGGGCCATGGCTCCTCAAGTAGGACTCGAACCTACGACAAATCGGTTAACAGCCGATTGCTCTACCGACTGAGCTATTGAGGAACAACGTGTTCCATACGGAACAATAAGAATTATAACAAAGAACCGTACAAAAAGCAACACCCAAATTGAACGCTTACGGACAATATACAAAAGAAGGCCGAGTCCTCAAAAGAGGACTCGGCCTTCCTGATTTTACATAGCCTGTAAGTAGACAATTTATAGGTTATATATGTCGGCTTACATCATACCGGGCATGCCGCCGGGCATACCGCCGGGCATTGCGGGAGCCGCACCTGCCGGTTCGGGTTTATCCGAAACAAGCGTTTCCGTCGTAAGTACGAGAGACGCAATAGAAGCGGCGTTCTGTAAAGCCGTACGCGTTACTTTAGCAGGGTCGACAATGCCGGCCTTTACCATGTCCACATATTCTTCTTTCAGTGCATTAAAGCCCACACCGTCGGGAGAATCCATAACCTTGGCAACAATGACCGAGCCTTCCAACCCGGCGTTATGTGCAATCTGGCGAACCGGTTCTTCAACAGCTCTCTTAACGAGATTAATACCCGTCTGCACGTCCCCTTCTTCTTTGAATTCATCCAAAACGGGAAGAATATCGATAAAGGTCGTACCGCCGCCTGCAACAATACCTTCTTCGACTGCTGCACGAGTTGCGTTCAAGGCATCTTCCAAACGAAGCTTCTTATCTTTCAATTCAACTTCCGTAGCAGCACCGACTTCAATAACGGCTACACCGCCGGACATCTTAGCCAAACGTTCCTGTAATTTTTCTTTGTCAAAGTCGGACGTCGTTTCGGCAATCTGTGCCTTAATCTGTGCTACGCGATCCTTAATAGCCGCAGCATCGCCATGACCTTCGACAATAGTCGTTTCGTCCTTCGTTACACGTACCTGACGTGCCGTACCGAGGTCTTCAATGCCGATGCTGTCCAACTTACGGCCTACTTCTTCCGTAATAACCGTAGCACCTGTCAAGGTTGCAATATCCTGCAACATAGCCTTGCGACGATCCCCGAATCCGGGAGCCTTTACAGCGACGGCTTTAAATGTACCGCGCAACTTGTTGACTACGAGAGTTGCCAAAGCTTCGCCTTCTACATCTTCGGCAATAATCAGAAGTTCCTTACCTGCCTGTACTACTTTTTCCAAGGTCGGCAACATTTCCTGAATGGATGCGATTTTACGGTCCGTTACCATAATATACGGTTCGGACATAACGGCTTCCATCTTATCCGGATCCGTTACCATGTACGGAGAAATATACCCGCGATCGAACTGCATACCTTCTACAACGGACAACTGCGTACCCATAGTTTTCGATTCTTCAACCGTAATAACGCCGTCTTTACCGACCTTTTCCATAGCATCGGCAATTAAGCCGCCTACTTCTTCATCTCCTGCGGAAATGGAAGCAACCTGTGCAATAGCTTCTTTATCGTTGACTTCAATAGCACGCTTTTGAATTTCTTCTACCAAGCGTTTGACAGCCTTTTCTACACCGCGTTTCAAAATCATAGGATTAGCACCGGCTGCAACATTACGCATGCCTTCCTGAATCATAGCCTGTGCCAATAAGGTAGCTGTCGTCGTACCGTCGCCTGCCACGTCATTTGTCTTCGTAGCCACTTCTTTTACGAGCTGTGCACCCATGTTTTCAAAGGGATCTTCCAATTCAATATCACGAGCAATCGTAACACCGTCATTCGTAATGGTAGGTGCGCCGAATTTCTTATCCAATACTACGTTACGGCCCTTAGGTCCCAACGTTACTTTTACTGCATTTGCCAATGCATCTACACCGTTGCCCAGCGCACGGCGTGCTTCTTCGTTAAACAAAATCTGTTTTGCCATTATGAGTCACTCCTTATAAGAAATGCTATATTATATAGTCGCTAAAATATCGCGTTCACTGACAATTAAATAATCAACACCGTCATATTTAACTTCCGTACCTGCATATTTCGAGAAAATAATTTTATCGCCTACGCTTACTTCCAAGGGAGTACGCGTACCGTTGTCCTGTAATTTACCTGTGCCTACGGCAATAACTTCCCCCTGGCTCGGTTTTTCTTTAGCCGTATCGGGCAGGAAAATACCGCTCGCCGTCTTTTCTTCCTGTTCTAATACACGAATTACTACACGATCTCCTAACGGTTTAATCATTGTATGTTCCTCCTCATATCATTCATTTCTGTCTTCATTATTAGCACTCAAGTTTCATGAGTGCTAACCACAAGACTTATATTACCCACTAAAGGTGAAAAAGTCAAGATTTATTTTTATTCGTTTCTGCACGAATTAAACCGGTCGCCGCCTTTTTCATAGAGATACCGTGCTTCATGCAATACTGTTGAAGACGCCGTTGTGCCTCTCCTTCCGTAATACCGTATCTTTTTACCAAAATTTCTTTGGCCCTCGCCGACAGTTTCAGCAGCTGTTTCTCTTCCCTCAGCCTAAAAGACTCCTCATCCTTTTGACGTTGGCTCCTGAACTGAGATACGGCCACTTCTATAGCCGGATACAGATTGGCGGGATTGACAGGTTTTACCAAATAGGCGAATACACCAGACTTAGCCGCTTCATCTACAATATCCGGCTGACTATAGGCGGTCAGTAAGATAACGGGAGCCAATTTTTCACCATGAATCAACTTTGCAGTATGAATTCCGTCAAGCCGCGGCATCTTCACATCCAGAAAAACCAAATCGGGTCGTTCTCTGCGCACCGCTTCCAAAGCCTGCACTCCGTCAGCCGCTTCCGCAACGACAACATGGCCTCTTTCTTCCAGCATTTCTTTCAAATCCATACAAATAAGAGCTTCATCATCGGCAATGACTATGCGATAAGACATTTTCATCACTCCTCTATGTAAGGAAAAGTTACGGTCGCTGTTGTCCCGCACGGTTGATTGGCGCCGATAGAAAAACTGCCGTGTAAATCTTTTTCCGCCACCGTCTTCACAATTTCCAGACCCAAGCGCTTTTTACCGGCTATTCCGGGTTCCATACCCTTCCCCGTATCCGTAACGACAAGTATACACTGCCCGTTTCGCCTCTTGACGGAAAGATAAATATCACCGCAACCGTCGTCTGAAAATCCGTGTAACACGGAATTGGTAAGCAATTCATTTAAAATCAAAGCTGCCGACACGCCTACACCCGACGACACGAAAATCGCTTCACCCTTAAAGTGTGTCCTGATTCGCTCTCGAATTTCCGTCAGACTGGAAACAGTCAACCCCAATAGACTCTCCCCTAACTTAGCCAAATCTATTCGTTCTTCTTCCCCGTATGCCAGCGTATCATGAACCAACGCAATACCGAGGATACGATTTAAAGCTTCCTGCAATGCGTCCCGTGCTTCTTCATGCTCGACACGCCGCATTTGCATGCGTAGAATACCGGCAACGGTCTGCAAATTGTTTTTCACACGATGATGAATTTCTTTAATAACCGAATGCTTTACCTGCAGTTCCTCTTCTTTTCGTCTGATTTCCGTCCGTTCCGTCAAGATGAGGACCAGCTGAAAGAGTTTTCCGCCTCGCACGAGAGGAATAGTCCTTAAAGTCAACGATGATTCGGGGCTGTTAATCTCTTCCGTCATTCCCTGCCGCGTCACTAAGGCATGGCGTGCGGCACTTAGATCAGCAAAATCCGTAAAAACGCTTTCTCCCTTAAGCGGTGACGTGCGCCCCCGTAATCTCATGATTTTTTCCGCCGTGTCATCGGCATAAATAATCCGTCCGCCTTTATCCACAATGATGACTCCGTCCTGAACGGATAGGCGACCGTATAATCCCGCTTCATCGGCCGAAGCAGGCACTTGTAAGATACTGAAAGCCGTTTCCGTCAACAGCTGTTTATCGGCCGCCACCTCCCCCGTAAAAGACAGTACGGCAATGACCTTGCCGCCGTTATCGACAAAAGGATAGACCGTCATGGATTCCGTACGACCGTAATCCACTTCCTTGTGTGCTGTCAAACTTCGCCTTTGCGTAAACACATCGGCAATAACCGGCTCATCCCCGCAAGCTACGATAGCACCGACCGATGTATCCGCCTTACCTTCCGCTGCAAACAAGGGCTTACGCACCGCTGCCGACACGAGAAAGCCCTCTTTGGATGACTGTACGAAAAGAGCCAACCTTCGTTGCGCCAAATCGGCGGCAAACTGAAGGAAAGGCTCACTTTTTTCCAAAATATGAATTTGTACGTCCGATAAGTGACTGTCACTATGACAGATATCCGCTATAGTAGGCATACGTTCCTATGTCTCCGTTCCCGTTAGAGACAATGCCGGTTTCGCATTCAAAGTCATATCTGCGAAACGGCCGTCTTGAGCCATGTAATACGCACGACAGCCGATCATAGCCCCGTTATCCGTGCATAAAATCGGCTCAGGCTTATAAAAAGTATATCCTTTTTCTTTACACGCCGTTTCCATAGCCTGTGTCAAGCCGCGATTAGCCGCTACGCCGCCGGCCAGGACGACGGTACGAAGCCCCGATAATTCCGCCGCATTGACAGTCTTTTCAACGAGTGTTTCTACAACCGTCTTTTGAAACGACGCCGCAACATCCTCGGGACTATACGTTTCACCGCGCTGCTCCTGCGTGTGCAAATAATTGAGTACTGCCGACTTCAAGCCGCTGAAGCTGAATTCAAAGTTGTTTCTCTCATGCAAGGCCTTAGGAAAAACAACGGCATCGGCATTTCCGAGGGCTGCCAGTTTATCAATTTGCGGACCTCCCGGATAGGGATACCCCATGACGCGGGCTATCTTATCAAAAGCCTCTCCTGCAGCATCATCCCGAGTCTGTCCCATGAGTTCAAATCGATTATAGCCCAGCACCTTTACAAGCTGAGTATGGCCGCCCGACACGACAAGAGCCAAAAAGGGCGGTTCCAATTCTGTATGACTGAGAAAGTTGGCAAATATATGCCCTTCCATATGATTAACCCCTACCAAGGGTTTATCGGCGGCAAAGCTCAAGGCCTTCGCCGTAGCCACCCCGACCAGAAGGGCCCCTACCAGACCGGGTCCGTAGGTTACTCCGATATGGTCGACATCATTCAACGTGATTTCGGCCTCTTCCAACGCTTCTTTTATAACAGGCATAACATATTCAATGTGCTGTCGTGAAGCGATTTCCGGCACGACGCCGCCGAACTTACGATGAATCGGTACTTGCGTAGATATAATATTGGATAAAATCCGACGACCGTCTTCAATGACAGCCACGGAGGTTTCATCACAACTCGTTTCCAAAGCTAATGTATACATTATCTCTATCCTTCATCAGCGTACCCAAGGGTAGGCTTCTTTTTTACAATCCATAACATAGGCATCTTCTACGGGGTCGGAATAATAATGCTTTCGTACACTTAATACCTCGTAGCCCAATTTTCGATATAAGTGAATGGCTCCCTGATTGGAAATGCGCACTTCCAAAAATATTTCAGTACAACCCGCTTCCCATGCGGCTTCCATCAAAACACGCACCAGCAATTCGCCGTACCCTTGGTGACGAAATTCCTTGCGCAAGGCAATATTGGTAATCTGCCCTTCATCAAGAACCTGCCACAACCCGGCATACCCGACGATCGTACCGTCTTCTTGCTCCAGTACATAGTAAAGAGCCCGTTCGGACTCCAATTCCCGTTGCACAGCCGGCAAAGACCAGGGAATGGAAAAAGAATCCTGTTCCACCTCATAAATTCCCTTGTCGTCGGTCCGTACGGCTTTACGAACAATTACGGACATATTGGATCACCGTGCCGTTTCTCCCAGAGAACTTCTGCCTCACTGCGCCGCTTATAAGCCGGTGTCAAGGTCATGCAATCATCCGTATCGCCCTTGTCAAAACGTTCCTGTGCCGCTACTGCCAAAGCTCCGGCCCTGGGAATAATTTGGTGCGGTCGCGCCAGCAAACACTTGTCTCCGCCGGATGTAATCAAATCGGCAAACTTAGAGGCTCCGTCACCGCAAAACACAACCTTTTGATTTCCTTCAGATACGCGTTTAACAACATCCGCTGCCGCCATAACCGTAACGGCTTCATCTTCATACAGCTTGCCCTGCCGCCACGAATACACGGATACATATACATTCCCCTTCTGTGCGTCAATAAGCGGACATACGGCATAAGCCGAATCAACAAAATTCCACGCCAGGCTACGCGGCGTTTCAACCCCCACAAGGGGTACCTTCCAAGCAAAAGCCAGTCCCTTGGCCGTAGCCAGCCCGATGCGTAAACCCGTAAAAGATCCGGGTCCTACGGATACGGCTACCCCGTCAATATCCTTCTTACTGACAGCCGCCTTGGTAAGCATATCCGCAATATGCGGCATAAGCTGTTCCGAATGAGTTAATCGTGCCTGAACGGTTACTTCCGCCTTTAATACGCCTTTATGTAAAAGTGCGACACTTGAAACGAGACAAGATGTCTCAATGGCCAAGAGCATATCCTTCTACCTCTTTCAATAAATCTTTCCAACGGGATGCATCCGCTTCTACCGTAATCTCCCGCTGAGTATCACCTGTTTTTTTTATGGTAATCACTGCCGCGTCATCAGGAAGTCGATGGGGAAACTTTTCCGACCACTCCACAAAAGAAATCCCCGTCTCCCAATATTCTTCCGGATCGATAGAATCCAGCTCATATTCTTCTTCAAGACGATAGAAATCGAAATGATGCAAAGGCGGTACATGGTCATATACATTCATAAGAGAAAAGGTGGGGCTGACAACGGGTGAAGTAATCCCCATTTGTTTAGCCGCTCCTTGGACCAAATGCGTCTTACCGGCCCCCAAATCCCCCTTAAGAGCGATGACATCCCCTTGTTTTAAAACCTTGCCCACACATTCGCCGAAGGCTATAGTTTCGGCTTCACTACGGGTATATAGAGTAATCACCTTATTCGCCTCCGCTGAAATGATTCCATCCCGACGGTGCCAATGCTTTCGTATGGTGTCCGTCTTCCAAATATACGTTACCGCTCCCCGCTTGAACCCTTCCGATTACCGTAAGAGAGGAAAACTCCTCTTTCAGTAAATAAAAATCGTCGGGTGCCATAGTCAGCACGAGCTCATAATCTTCACCGCCCGCAAGAGCGTAGGCATACGGATCCTTTCCCGACACTTCACACCATCGGCGAAGTTCATCAGACAGGGGGATTTGCAACTTGTCCAGTATCAGATCTACATGACTGGCCGCTGCAATTTCATTGCTTTCACTGGCTAATCCGTCGCTAATATCATTTAAACTGTGACACCCGTATTTTACGGCCAATCGTCCCAGTTCTACTTGCGGCACGGGCATAGCATGTGCCTTCTTCAGGGCCGCGTACCCTGCCTCTCCTGCCAAGAGGACATCCAACCCGGCTCCCGAATTCCCCAACGTGTGGGAAACAGCCACAATATCACCCGGTACGGCGCCGCTTCGTAAGACGGCCTTACCCGCCTCAATTTCACCGAAAGCCGCCACCGTAAGCACGGCACCTTCAGATGACACTACCGTGTCTCCACCGAGAATATTAACACCGTAATGACGGCAAATATCCTTCATGCCCCTATACAATTCATCCGTTTGCGCCGCATCCATCTGCGGTGTCAGAGCCACGGACAGAACCAGGTGCGTCGGTTCGGCTCCCATTGCCGCAATATCACTTAAATTGGACGCCACGGCCTTATATCCCGCTTCGTACCAGGTAGCCGTCTTACCGATAATAAAATGTCGACCTTCAATCATCGTGTCTATAACGGCCACTTGCTCCTTGCCTTCCGTTGTCTTATATACGGCCCCATCGTCACCTATGCCGACGACAACTGATGCGGGATTTACAATCGTATCGTTTTTAATTCTGTCTATAAACCCGAACTCTCCTATGTCCGACAACTTCATACCTTCCACCGTCCTTATATCTTATGCGGTCTATTTACTCATCATTTTATTGTAAAATAAGACGCCTTGCTTGTACAGACATAGACGTCTTACCTATTTTCCGAACGGATATAGTCATAAGCTATCCGTTCTCCGCCTCTTACAGTTATGATTCCGCACCGTTTAAACCCGAACGACTCTATGACCTTTTGCATAGGAAGATTATTCTTATGCGTATCAATCCGCAAATAAGGCTTCCGGTCTGAACAATAGGTAAGACAGGCACGGCCGGCTCCCTTTACAGTCCCGTCCGAAGCTAAGCGATGAACCGTTCCGTACGTTTCATTCTTACGCCACCTTCCGTCACAAATCTTCGTATACGTAGGGTCTTCTCCTACAATAAATGTAAAAGTACCGTGAATCTTTCCTTTTTCTTCCAATACATAAGCTTGGCCGTCGGTAATATTTTTCACTAAAAGTTCTCGGCCGGGATAAGAAGGATCCCATTGGTCAGGATTGCCCGTAGCAATCATAAACTTCCTGGCCCTTGCATATATCTGTTCCATAGATGCCAAGTCTACGATAACTGCACGTCTGATTTTCACTATTATCGCCCGCTTTCATCCACATGAGTGTACCACAAAGCATCGTCTCGAACAAACATCACGGCCATAACAAAAAGTCGCATCCTTAAATGATGCGACTTCCGTTATTTTCTATATTATCTCTACAACAGATATTCTCGATTTCGTCTATTTTAAAAGACGGGCGGCACAATTATAAACCAATTCATATACACTCATTTGCATGGCAGCAACATTAGCCAACTCCAGGGCTTCCGCCTGTTTTTTTGTACCCGTTGTATACGGATAAATGCCGAACATAAAAGGAAAAAAAGCATAAGCAAAAGCTTCCGTTTCGGCAATCCCCATGCAGGGGACATATCGTGCCAAACAGCTGCACACAGCCTTTCTGGCCGCCATACAGACACTCTTAAACTCGGCCAAGCAACGAACGTCACTATGCTCTTCCATATCGAATTGATTCATGGCTAAAAGTTTTAATAAAATCGGTCGTGTTGAAAGAGATTCAGCCAGCATTCCGGCAAAACCGGCCGTCGTCTTTTCGGCCGATGTCGGCTTTACCGCTTCCAGATAACGAATCCACGCTTCGTATTCGCGCTGTAATAAGGCCAGAAAAATATCTTCTCTCGTGCTGAAATAATTGTATATGGAAGGCCTCGTAAAAGATGTATACTTGGAAATTTCCTTGATGGTTACCTCTTTAAAGCTCATTACCTCATATAGCTTCTCACATGCATTAATAATTTCTTCCCTACGCGCCCGTGTTAACTCCGGAGATCCCTTCGGCATTTTGACTCCTTTCCGACAAGCCGCTTTCATCACTTGTCTTTCCGTTTTTTCTGCATCCCGGCCTTAATATGATTAAATTGGATTTTAATATTTCTATTTGGTAATAGTATAGTATGGCGGTCTACATAAATCAAACGTTTAAGTTACTCCATAACCAACAGGCATTAAATAAAAAACAGATAGAAGCCATAGTCATATATGGATTCTATCTGTTCCGGTCGACTTCATTCATATTTTCTTTGTAAAAATCGTTGCGTTATCAAGGCCGTTCCCATAGCCAGAGCCATAGGATAAAAAAGTTCAGTTGAAAATCGAGATATTTCCAACATAAATACACAAGCTGTCAAAGGCATTTTCTGTGCCAATCCTAAAAATACGACAGCTCCTACAAAGGCTGCAAAAGACAAGGATACGGGGCTGACGCAAATACTCCACAAAGCAGCCAAGACAAGGGCCGACGTACTCCCCAGCATCATAGACGGAGTAATGCGGCCACCGTAGGCACCTGCCGTAAGGGCTGCCAACACGGCAAGCCATTTAGTCGCAAACAAGCCTGCTGCATAGGTCCAATTAATAGAATCTGTAAAGGTCAATTCATTGCCTGCCTTGCCGTTACCTAAAATTTCAGGAAAATACACGGCCATGAGGCCGATAAAGGCAAAGGCGATTATAGAAACAACCGCCATTTTCGGACTTTTTCTGTCAAACTTCGGTAAAGCGGTTACGGTCCGATTAAAGAACTGAACAGTTACAGCCGTAAAGATTCCCAAGATAACGGCAAAAGTTTGGTAACTTCCCGTTACATCCGGCATAGGTAAAGCATATTGAACCGCATCTCCTACGACAAAGCGTACAATACCTGCCGCCAATCCGCACGATAACAAGGCCGTACCGACAGCCTTTACATTGCAAGTCATAACGAGAGTTTCCAAAATGAATACGGCAGCCGACAAAGGGGCATTATATACGGCGGCCAAACCGGCTCCGGCGGCACAGGCAATAATCAAGGACCGATTCTCCCACGTTAGATTGCAGTGCTTTACAACCGCACTCATAATACCCGCACTGGCTTCCCGCGGGGCCACTTCTCGTCCCAGCGGTGAGCCGGCACCGACGGTAATAATTTGTAAGGTCGCATGAACCAGAGTCGTCACTAAGGGCATGGGCTTCTTCTCATCTTGAACAGCCGTTTTAATATCTACCAGCGGTGAACCGTAACGATGAATAAGCACCCACCCTATGCCGACAACCAGACCGCACCCGAAGAGAGCCGCCAGTCTGTGTTCGGGAGATACTCGCGCCACAGCCTGTCCGAAATCCAACCCGTCAGCCGCAGAATAGGCATATACAAGATGCTGTACAAAATGCATTAAATGAATATAAAAAGACCCGATGACTCCCGCTACAAAACCGGTAATCAGAACCAAAAACACTACTTTTCTGTCTTCCATGATCTCACCTTACGTGTTCGTACAATAAAAACCTTTTACTCCCTCGTCGTCCTTGCCGCTTCGCGGCCCACACTCCTCGCAACCCTCGCGGGGGTAAGAGTTACTCCCACTCAACTTACCTTCCCATGTAAATCTAGCAGCTAGTATACCCAAAATGTACCCACGATTATACCTGCTTGTCCAGCTCCTGTCCGGCTCAGATCATAATACCATCATTTATAAGAATTATGCATTCATTTTGCTCTCATAATAGTTTCTCTTATCTAGTCTTCCTCCCAAACGGCGTACTTCCTGCTCTAATTACTCCTTGTCCAGCAAATAGAGTTGATACCAACTTACGAACAGCTGATTGGAATATTCTGAATCATATACTTGACCATCATTTTTCCCTCATAGCCCCTAGCACGATGCCGTTCGGCTTAGTATCGCTCTACATATTCATTTCTTCACGGAAATAGATTAGATAGAAGTTCATCTGTCTGATACCCTCATACAATCCGATTTCCTGTTGCCAAAGTATTGCCATTTATAATTATTATTTTGCCACTATAAAAATAATCGTTGAAACGATGAACAATGGGAAATAAAAGCAAAATTCTGACACAGAAAAAACACAGCTAATCCAAGAAACTTTTTCCTTATCTTCTGAAAATATAACATCCCTTATATTCATTGAAAAGTCTACTTCGTTCACATCCTTTAATCTTGCCTGCTCATATAAACATCTAAAAATCCGTTCTTCCTGCAAGTAATAGGAATCCAATCCCCAGAAAATCACAATCGGAATATAAGCAATCAAAAAATAAGCCTGATTTGTATCCTTAGCAGCTAACACAAAAATTCCAGCTATTAATGTTACCGACCAGCCCTTTAACGCAAAAGAGTTTGACGACATTCGGTTTATAATATTTTGAATGAATTCCAGGTATTTAAGTTTATTTTCCATGTTTTTTTGCAGCACTTTCTATCCAAACTCCCAAATTGTTGTAGCCATCATCGAAGACATAATCATAAATACCATCACACAAATTATCAAAATATGCAGGTAGTTTATTATTATAATACCCAATAATAGAATGCGTATTACCTGAACAAGAAACTCTAAGTGTTCTCATATCTTTAATAGCATGAATTTTAACACCTATCAACGCATTTCCGCGTTCTAAGCTTTTACATATTTCATACTGAACGAATGGTCGATTAAGAGTCTCTGCTCCAATTAGCACCACCGTCACAGAAGTTCCTTCTAATTGCTTATCAATCCATCTATGTACTGCATTATCACCCTGTCTCTTAATTTGTTCAAAATCTGCTTTATCAATAAAACCTGCTGCCTCCTTCCCCTGTGTTACCCAACTATTACGAACCGTCATGGATCTATTAATGTCATTTTGATAATGAAAGCTAAAGAATACTCTGCGCGCCATATTTTTTCCTCCCCGTTCAATTTTCGAACCATTCTTTTAAAGGTGTATAGTCCATAACACTCCTTTATTCTCTCGCTACATAATACCCGGACCTTTCGTATACCTTTCCGTCCCATCAGAATCGGCAATATACGGATATAGTTCTAAATATTCTACGCCTTTAAATTTACCAGACATATCCCCTCCAGGCTCTAGCGGAAATAGTGTTATATTTTTTTGAAACCTATTTGCATCTCCATAACCCAATTCCCAGTTACCCCATTTAGAATCAATAGCGCCATTTATATCCAGAAAAGTAAACTTATTATATACTTTAATTCCAGATTTTAACGTTTTAACAGTCTTTAACGAGGTTATTTTAGGCCTGCTAGAATTCATACTGTCGATATATCCTTTTACATTGTGATTTTCTCTAAAAACCCTACCCCCTCATGCTCTTCAAGATCGTCATATCTATGGACATTAAACACCGTCACCAACTGTTTTCATAAGTAACCACTTCTTGAATAGATCAGTAAGCCCTTTCCAGAGAAGTTGCTGCGTAGTTCTTAAACTCCCTTTGCCTTAGTATGCATGCCATCGTCACCGCCTCGGTCCCATAAACCTATCTCCATTAAGGTGGATCATATGATTCGGCATATCCGAAATCCACACTTCCGTATCCCAGGCCAACGAAACTGCGAATTTCTTATAGGTTCTAAAATCCAGAAACGCCGTTACAAATATCTTTCCAGCAGTAACATCCTTTGTCATCTCAGCGATTTCCAGTATTCGCTTGTAATCCATCGGCCCTACAGAGGTTACAGATTCCACAAAATAGATCCAGTTTTTGTCTTCACGATACAGTACCACATCTGGCATCTTGTCATGCAAGGTTATCTTAAACCCTAGCATTCTCAATTTATTAACATTCTTCAACAGATCCTTTTTTGTAGTATCCCCAACATATAAGCATTCTGAATTCGGTGCAAATCTAGGTGCAAACTCCTCAATAATCGCTTTTTGAAGCTGATTGTGCTTTCCCGGCGAGAATTGAAAGTCCTGATTATTGATATTGACGGACATCATTTGCATCTCCTTTTTCGATGCATACATGTCTATTAGTTTATCATGATATAGGTTGTATATCCTGATGCTATCCCGCCAATTAGAAGTACCATATTCTCTCAATATGGACAGAGCTTCTTCGGTAATACGATATCTGTAATTCGGACTATTTGTCGCCTTACCATTATCTTCAATGAGGGCTGCCGTTCTAAAATGGTGTACGGCTTGTTTACGAAAGGTCTCTCTACTGTTTTCCGCATAGGTAGTAGCATAGTGCTCATTTGCAAACGCAATTACATCATGAATCCGAATCCAGTGATTGGTGGCTTTAGCCCAAACATCCTTTGGTTTTAAATCTGCCATAGCCAATAATGTCAGGCAACATATAGCTGCTTGCTGCGCTTTGGGCATTCCTACCTCTTCTAAAAAGGCTCTTGCCTCCTCTATCTTAGGCATACGCCACCTCCATAATGATACGGTCACAGTTTTCGGTAGAAAGATCATTAGAATCTCTTAAACGTTCCCCTATACGATCAATTATATCCATCGGCGGAACTGGAATACTGTTAATCTCTGTACTGTTCACCTGTGTACTCCCATTCAGAATTCTATAGTACATATCGAATAGAGTTGAATTAAGCAGAGCATACACACCATAAGTAGTATCGATGTCCATTTCTTCACCATCGACCCGGTCCACATAATTAATCTTATTCTGTGTTGCAATAAATGAATACTGCTCAAATTCTTTCGGACTGTAAATGCCACACTGTAGCCGTCTTCTCTCTTCCTTTGCCGTAAATCGCTTACAGAAAACATAGTTCTTATTTTTTTGAATCAATCCTCTCTTAGAGTCAATAATCCAGTCATATTTTTTGCCTGAAGGGTTATGGTTTACCTTCCCCCCTCGGATATGCTGACTATAGAAGAGTGGAAGATGATGTTCACCAGGTTCCTTGCGCAAATCTTCCCATTGCCTAAAATCAACTACAATACCAGTCCTCATCCTCAATCCTTCATCTGGAAATGTATGTCGATACGTATTTATCATATCAAGCACCCGAATATCCACTTCTGATGTCGGCAGATATACATACAGAGAAGACCCAGCCACTACAGATGCATAGGGAACATCTAGCTTTGTAATGTCATTAAAATCATCATTGCTCTTGCTGGAGGTGATCAAGACATGCGATGGTGTGTTTACAGTTTTTTTCACTCTGATAATCATTGTCTCCTGCAAAACCTGTTCTTCACTGAACACTTTATCTCTGCTCACAAAAAGATGAATCTGTTCCAGCCTGCCCTCACCTAGCAAATACTGCCTAAACGCTGTGAAATACGCTCCTGAAGTCCAACTTCTTGGAATGATATAAACCATTTCGGATTCCTGCTTTAAATTGAAGAGAGACATAGATGCAAACAAGAAATAAAGGTTAGGTGCACCGTGCACAACAGCCGGCATAGCGAGAGCCGCTGGATTATCCCTCATAACCCTTAAATATGGAGGATTCCCTATAACCAAATCATACTTAGCTGGATTCTTCTCAGCAAAAAAAGTCTCATTAGAAGTATCCTGTTGTGAGAGAATATAGTCTTCTTCTATAATAGTATAAAAAAACTCCGTTTTCACTATTTCTGCGATATACTTCAAATTCTCTTTTAATATTGGCAACACATCTATATCTGTTTCGTAGCAGGTCAATTCAATTCTCTTTATTTTGTGCTCTTGGTTCAAGCGTTCTATCAATGCTGCTGCTAATATCCCTGTTCCTGTTCCCGGATCCAGCATTTTAATTACTGAGCTTATTGAAGAAAGATCAAACATATTTGCCATAAAAATAGCAGTTTTAGAAGATGTAAAAAATTGCCCCTTCTTCTTTCGTTGGCTTTTTGGCATTTGATCTAAAAACACATTTGTTGTCTCAACTATATATTCAAGCATTATCATCAAATTCCTTTTCCAAACTATCTACTCCCAAATCTATAATGAACCTAACACATCTCCGATATTGCAATAAAACGATTTTTATATCTTCCCTAAACTTTCTAACGAAACTTCTTCATTTTTACCCATTTTTAGCCAGCATATTAAAACTAGTTCCCGCTGAATCTCCCAGAGCACTCTTATTTGTTTTTATCTATCAACAACTTCTACAATCTATCGTAACTGATAATCATCTGGAATCTCCTACTCAAAATTCAGTCTTTAAAAATTTTAGTTATCATATCACAATTTTATATTTTTCATCAAGGTTCCCTCATACTTTCGCGAGATGCGT
>OGIZ01000723.1_pt1 | contig 17072 bp, 13 predicted proteins | sample 1571911 | NCBI WGS metagenome assembly OGIZ01 (sample SAMEA2582108, study PRJEB24529) | metagenome | biome: Human gut stool | place: China | collected 2011 | reverse complement strand
ACACAGGCCCTGTTATTGCGTTACGGGCCGATATTGATGCATTGCCAATCCATGAAGAGACGGGTCTACCTTTTGCATCACAAAACGAAGGTGTTATGCATGCTTGCGGACACGATGGACATATATCGATTTTGCTTGGTGCGGCGGCTGTGTTGCAATCTATTAAAGAGGAATTGCACGGTACCGTTAAACTCGTATTCCAACCTTCTGAAGAGGAGGCTTTAAATCCAGGTGCACAAGGTATCGTAGATAGCGGTATCCTTGACGATGTAGATGAAATCTTTGGCCTTCACGTATGGCCTCAATTGCCGGTAGGGACGGTAGGCCTTAAGAAAGGTCATCTTATGGCGGCATCTGATCATTTTCTCGTTCATATTCACGGTAAATCTACGCATGGAGCAGAACCTCACAATGGTATCGATGCCATCGTGGCTGCGGCCAACTGGATTGTTAATGTAGAATCCATGGTGGCCCGTGAGACAAATCCAATGGAAAATCTCGTATGCACCATCGGGGTAATCAATGGTGGTGACCGCTATAATGTAGGCTGCGGTGATGTATACCTCGAAGGGACTTGTCGTACCTACGAACCAGCGAAACGCGACTATATTGAACGTCGTTTAGGTGAAAGCTTACAAGCTTTGGACATGATGTACAAAACAAAGAGTACCTTAGATTATAAACGCGGCCACGGAGCGACAACGAATGACCCAGATGCCATCGACTATGCTACATCCATCGTAGAAAAATACCTTGGCAAGGACGCCGTAGTACATCCAGAACATCCGTCTATGGCGGCAGAAGATTTTTCTGCATACTTACACAAAATCAAGGGCGCTTTTCTTTGGTTGGGAACCGATTTTGAAGGCAATCCAGCACTTCATAATGCAGGGTTTACCATTGATGAAAAGATTTTAAAATCCGGTATTACCATGATGGCGGCACTAGCTGCAGAATATTTACAACCAAAACAATAGCTTTCACAAAATGACACATACTAAAATCATTTGAAATATATACCGTATAGATTGAAGGAGTTATCATGAAAAGTTTACATAATAAATCATTTAAGACAATGCTAGATTACACACCAGAAGAAATTAAATATTACTTAGATCTAGCTGCTAAATTAAAGGCAGATAAAAAAGCGGGTACAGAAATCAAAACGATGGAAGGCAAAAATTTCGTACTCATTTTTGAAAAGGATTCTACGAGAACACGGTGTGCCTTTGAAGTAGGGGCAGCAGACCAAGGGGCACATACGACATACCTTGGACCTACAGGATCCCAAATGAATAAAAAAGAATCCTTAAAGGATACGGCGCGTGTTCTTGGTTCCATGTATGATGCTATTGAATTCCGTGGCTTTGACCAAGAAGATGTGGATACATTGGAACAATACTCTGGCGTGCCTGTATGGAATGGCCTAACCGATATGGATCATCCTACACAAACATTGGCTAATTTCCTTACATTGCAAGAAAATATCGACAAGCCATTGAACGAAATTTCTTATGCTTATGTAGGTCATGGTCAATCCAATATGTGTAATGCTTTGATGAGCGGTGCCGTAAAAATGGGCATGGATTTCCGCCTCATCGGTCCTAAACAATTCTGGCCAGCTGGTCCGTTCTACGAAGAATGCTTAAAGGTAGCAAAGGAAACAGGCGCTACGATCACATGCACAGATAATGTGGCGGAAGGCGTGAAAGGCCTTGATGTAATTTATACCGGCGTATGGGTAACGATGGGCGATACTTACGATATGTGGGAAGAACGGATTAACCTCTTTAAACCATTCCAAATCAATGCGGATATGATGGCTTTAACAGGCAATCCAAATACGAAATTCTGTCACTGCTTGCCAGCATTCCACAATACGGAAACGCAAGTTGGTAAAGATATCTTTGAACGATTCGGTATGAATGGTATCGAAGTAACAGAGGACGTATTTGAAGGTCCAAACTCCTTGGCATTCCAAGAAGCAGAAAATCGCTTGCACACCATTAAGGCGGTTATGGTTGCTACATTTGGCGACTATCCAATAAAATAATAGTTAGAATACAGATGACAGGAGAGGTCATCTAGCACGTATAGTAAAGAAGGTTATCATATGAATCCATATAAGGTATTTATCGTAGGTCACGAAGGAACGACGGGCCTTAGAATTCACGAACGGCTATCCGGTCGGAAGGATATTACATTATTATCCATCTCCGATGAGGACCGTAAAAATATTGATGTTATTGCGAGCATTGCAAAGGACGCGGATATCGTATTCTTGTGCTTGCCTGATGCAGCCTCCAAAGAAGTGGTGGCTGCTATCGGCGATTATCCTTGCAAGATTATCGACACATCCACAGCATTTAGAACGGCTGATGATTGGGCCTATGGCTTTCCCGAACTTGGTGAAAGCTATAAAAACGATATTAAAACGAAACAACATATTGCCAATCCTGGCTGTCATGCAAGCGGCATGATTGCTTGCATTGCACCTCTTGTGAAAGCAGGCATTGCCCCAGCAGATTATCCTTTCACCATTACATCCCTCACTGGTTATAGTGGTGGCGGTAAGAAGATGATTGGTCAATACGAATCGGAGCCAAAGGATTATTTCCTTTATGCACCACGTCAATATGGCCTTAGTCAACGACATAAACATTTGCCAGAAGTAACCCATGTATGCGGCCTTACAGAAGCGCCAATATTCATGCCTATCGTAGACGATTACTACAGTGGTATGGAGGTCAGTGTTGGCCTACATACACGTCTATTAGCAAAACCTGTTACTGTAGAAGATGTGCATGCTGCACTCGTAGATTTCTACAAGGATAGCCCTATTGTCAAGGTAGCACCACTTAACTTAGAAGAAGACAATAAACAATTGTTAAATGCTAATAAACTAAGCAATACGGATGGCATGGTCATATCTGTTACTGGCAATAATGACCGCATGGTCGTTCACACTATTTTTGATAATTTAGGTAAGGGCGCTTCTGGTGCAGCCGTACAATGTATGAACATCGCACTTGGATTGCCAGAAGAAACGGGGCTTTCACTATGAACAGTGTAACAAATGCAATGCGGGCGCACATCTTAACGGCGGCCGTTCCATATATTAAACAATATACAGATAAATACGTAGTCGTAAAATACGGCGGCAATGCCATGACGGATCCGGAACTTAAAAAATCTGTTATGAATGATTTGCTACTACTCCAATTGGTAGGGGTAAAAGTAGTCCTCGTTCACGGCGGTGGCCCAGATATTAATAGTACCTTGGAGGCTATGCATATTGAATCGAAATTCAGTAATGGCTTGCGCGTTACCGACAAAGAAACGATGAATGTAGTCCAAATGGTGCTTGCTGGCAAGGTCAATAAGGGCCTTGTGGCAGATCTTATCGGCTTTGGTGGCCGTGCTATCGGCCTTTGTGGCGTGGACGGTGAACTCATTCAAGTACACAAGAAAAATGAAGAACTTGGCTATGTGGGGGAAGTCGATAAAATCGATCCAAAGGTTATCGACGATGTTATCAGTAAGGGATATATTCCGGTTATTTCTTCGGTTGGTTGTGACGCAGAAGGCAATGTATATAATGTCAATGCCGATACGGCAGCTGCAAAGATTGCAGGTGCCCTCAATGCGGAAACCATGGTGGCCATGACGAATATCGATGGCGTACTACGAGATGTAAACGATCCTAATTCCCTTATTTCAAAGATTACTCTTGCTGAAGCGGAACAGTTGAAAAAAGAGGGCGTCATCGCTGGTGGTATGATACCAAAGGTAGACTGTTGCTTAGAGGCTATCAATGCAGGGGCCCAAAAGGTTTTCATCATCAATGGTGAAATTCCACATGCCATTCTCATCGAACTATTAACCGATGAAGGTCTTGGCACAATGTTTGTAAAGTAATATAGTAGATATAACGATGGTAACATCATTTGCCATCGTTACATTGCATATAGATAGACGGCGGCTGGGCCGTACGTTTGGAGGATATGATGAGTAAGACACAAGATTTTGAACAACAAGATAAAGAGTATATAGCCAATACGTATGGCCGGTTTAACGTTTGCTTTGAAAAAGGCAAAGGTTCTTTGTTATGGGATGTAGAAGGAAAAGAATACATCGATCTTGGTTCTGGCATTGGCGTTACAGCATTTGGTGTAGACGATGATGAATGGTCCAAGGCGGTGATTACACAAACTCATGCATTAAACCATATTTCAAATTTATATTATTCCGTACCACAAATTAAATTGGCTGAAATGTTATGTAAACGGACAGGCATGAAAAAGGTATTCTTCTGTAACTCTGGTGCTGAATCTAATGAATGTGCTATCAAGGCAGCTCGTAAGTATAGCCATGACAAATACGGCGATGGTCGTAATGTCATCGTTACGCTCGTAAATAGCTTCCATGGTCGTACGGTAACAACCTTGTCCGCTACAGGTCAAGATGTGTTCCATCAACATTTCTTCCCATTCACAGAAGGATTCGTTCATACCCCTGCTAATGATATTGATGCGGCTTTGAAAGTCCTAGCAAACCCAGCAGTTTGCGCTATCATGATGGAACCAATTCAAGGTGAAGGTGGCGTTATGCCTCTCGATAAAGAATTCGTTCAAGCGGTTACAAAATACGCGCATGAACACGATCAACTCGTGCTTATCGACGAAGTGCAAACAGGTAATGGTCGGACAGGTAGCCTGTATGCATATGAACAATTTGGTATCGAACCAGATATCGTATCTACGGCTAAGGGCTTAGCTGGTGGCTTGCCTATGGGCTCAACCTTATTCAATGAAAAAACGCAATTCGTATTAACCGCAGGTGCGCATGCTACTACATTTGGTGGTAACCCAATCTGTGCGGCTGCAGGCTGTACCATCATTGAACGGTTAACACCAGAATTTTTGGCTACTGTGAAAGCTAAAGGTGATTACGTAAAACATGCCTTAGAAGGTAAACCAGGCGTGGTTGGCGTAAGCGGTATGGGCCTTATGATTGGTATCGAAACAACTATAAATCCTAAAGACGTCATCGCTAAATGTCTAGAAAAAGGCGTAGTATGTTTATCTGCTAAAAACAAGGTTCGTTTGTTGCCAGCCCTTAATATTCCACAAGAACAACTAGAAAAAGCAATTACCATCTTGGCGGATGTAATTGGTGAATTGGCTAGCAAATAGTCTTACGTTGACAGATCCATTTATTTGGCATGAACAATTGATAAATATATAGATAAAATCCGATGAATATGTAGACTTTATATTCTATTCGTGATAACCTAGAATAAATAGTCTATATTGGAGGAGTAAATATGAATACAGAATCCTTACGTAATGATGTATTGGTTCCTGCTGTTGCTAAAACATTAGACATTGCAGCAAAAGCAAAACCAACAAAAGATGAGCTCTGCACAACTGTAAAAATTACAGCAGCTGTAGCGGTAGCAACTGCTGTTGTATCCTTGGCGGTACAAGCAGTATTGCGCAATCGATAAGAGAAGCATAAAGAAAACGACATGGCATTGCCTGTCGTTTTCTTTTACATTTACCCTATTATTCCCATAAATATGGGGATTTCCAGTATATTTTGTTAATCTGTACTGAAAGCTAAGGAGGCGATATCATGCATAGTCGCGATTTAATTGAACAATATAAAACCTATGTACAAGATTGGCGTAGGTACTTTCATAAACATCCAGAACTCAGTAATGAAGAGTTCGAAACAACTATAACACTAGCCAAAGAATTAGAGTCCATGGGCGTAGAGGTTCATGTAGATACAGAACGTGGAACAGGACTTATCGGCATTATTCATGGCGCTAAGCCTGGTAAAGCGATTGCCCTTCGTGCAGATATTGATGCGTTGCCTGTACAGGAACATAATACATTTGATTTTAAATCCGATGTAGATGGCAAGATGCATGCCTGTGGTCATGACGGTCATATGGCGATATTACTCGGTGCGGCTAAGATGCTTACTACTATGAAAGACCGTATAGAAGGTGACGTATACCTTGCCTTCCAACCAGCCGAAGAAACCGGTGCGGGCGCTCCTGATTTCATGAAGTTTGATAATTGGTTTGAAAAAATTAATGCTATCTTTGGCGGTCATGTATGGATTGACTTACCGGCTGGTCTCATTTCCGTTGAAGAAGGGCCACGCATGGCGGCTAGTAGTAAAATTACAATCCGCGTAAAAGGCAAACAAGGTCATGGGGCACAACCACATCAAGCTATTGATGCGGTTGTCGTAGCCAGTGCTATCGTTATGAATTTGCAAACCGTAGTATCTCGTAATGTGAGTGCCTTAGACTCTCTTGTACTTACCATCGGTAATATTCATTCTGGCTCAGAATGGAATGTCATCCCAGGCGAAGCACAAATGGGTGGTACCATCCGTTTCTTTGATCCAGCACAAGAAGACCATTACGTAGAATCCATACGACGCGTTGTAGAACATACAGCATTAGCTTATGGTGCTACGGCTGAATTGATTTATGAAAAGAAAGTACCGCCAACCATTAATGACGCCGCAGCCAGTGAACTGGCTGAACGCGTTGTTATCGATACACTGGGTAAGGAAAAACTGTCTAAAATGCGCAAGGTGATGCCAGGTGAAGACTTTGCTTGGTACCTACAAGAAAAACCAGGGTGCTTTGCCTTTATCGGTATTCAGAACCCAGAGGTAGGCGCCACCTTTGATCACCATAACAATCGATTCACCATGGACGATAGCGTACTATCTGCTGCATCGGCGGTGTATGCGGAATATGCCATTGCTTGGTTGAAAGAGAATAAGTAATAGTATTACTGTATAAAACCTATAGAGCACCATTATCGTAGCTGATGATGGTGCTTTTATCATGTATTTTTATTTGTGCTTTGTGTATACTATAAATATATAATACAAGAATTATTATATGAGAGGTATTTATGAATATACTTATATGTCTCATCATTATTGCTATTACCGGTATATTACTGATGAAGCGCTATCAACCGTAGCCAATTTTAATAGGCATGGGTATCCTCATGATGTATATCGCCTATGAAGGTAGCTGGATTAATGCCATATTAGATGAATCTCAGTCTACAGGCGTTTTGGTGTTTGATGCGATGGATATTGTTCGGATTACGACATCAGAGAATATAGTGAGTTTAGGACTCATGATTATGACCTGTGCTGGTTATGCAAAATACATGGAACACATTGGGGCTGGGACGCGGTTGGCTCATACATTTATAAAGCCCTTGTATCGTCTTAATAGGCCATACATAGTGCTAGCCCTTATGTTTCTACTCAATATGGGGCTATCCATATGTGTACCTAATCCATTGAGCCTTGCCTTACTTATGATGGTCACTATCTATCCTGTTCTGTTGAGACTAGGTGTAAGTCCTGTCGGTGCTGCTGCAGTTATCGCTACAGGCCATTTGATGGATGTAGGGCCTGGTGCGGTATCGACATTGCTTATAGCTAAGACACTTAATATACCGGTACCAAACTATTTCGTAGGTTATCAGTTACGCCTCTATTTCTTGGTGGCTGTTGTGACGGCGGTAGCACACTTTTTATGGCAACGATATCGTGATCGATTAGATGGCCCTATGGACGTAGGTGACTGTGAAAGTATTTCTGAGGCGCCAATTGGGCCTAAGCTATACATGATATTTCCGTTATTGCCACTATGTTTTATATTGGGCTTTAGCCAATATGGCTTGCCTGGTGTAAAGATGAATGTAACCCTTGCCATGATGCTTGCCTTTGGTATTGCCTTATTGGCAGAACTCATTCATCATCGTAATTTAAGGACCGTCCTTAAAAGTACTACTGTATTTTTTGAAGGTATGGGGAATCAGTTTTTCTATGCGGTAACCCTCATTATAGGTGGACAAGTTTTTGCACAAGGCTTAGTGAGTTTAGGACTTATTGATTCGTTAGTTAGTGCACTTCAAACTTTATCTCTAAATTCAGAGGGACTTACCTCTGTTATGGGTGGAGGCATGCTAGGCCTTAGCATGGTAACAGGTAGTAATGTAGCACCTTTATTTACATTAGTGCCACTCGTGCCTAATATTGTATCCAATCTCGGACTAGATCCTATTACGACCATGCTTGGCATGCAAAATGGGGCTAGTCTTGGACTGTTCTTGAGCCCTATCAGTCCTGTTATGGTCGGTGTAGCTGGGGTAGCACATATTAAGTCGGTAGATTTACTTAAGCGCACCTCTGTGCCTGTACTTGTAGCACTAATTACGAGTTGTTTGGGGATATGGATGCTCTATTAATATTATAAGTTTATAAATAATAAGACGCCCTGTTATCGTAATAGCTAATGGGGCGCCTTGTTTTAGTAATAGCAGTTATTTGTTCTTTTCGATAACAAGCTCAATTGACTCTTTGCCAGTTATAGATTCAATATTTATTCTATGTATGTGAGATATAGCATGTGGGGATTTATATAAATTATGAGTTTAAGGTTATTATGTAAATCTATAAGGAACTCTGTTGTAATAGTATGTCCATTGAATGATTGGTATTGAATATATTTGGGTAGTATAAAATTTTAAATTAAACATGAGAAAAAAATGAAAAATGGTAGTGAGATATGCTAGAATAAAATTGTATAGTATTTTAATTAATTAAATACAGCTATTAAGTTTTTATCAGCTATAATTATTGATTAAAAATATAGATCTTATGATAAGTGTAACTTTGGGGGTTAGAATATCATGAATAATACTTGGAAATTGGAAACGTTCTCTGCAGAAAAAATTAATGAGAATATAGAGAAAAAAATTTTTACTATTCCAAGATATCAACGAGGAATAGTTTGGACACAAAGACAAAAAGATACATTAGTTGATACTATAAAAAAAGGTTTACCTTTTGGTTCATTATTATTATATTACAGCAATGATGGTAAGAGTGCTGGTTATCAAATAATTGATGGTTTACAAAGAAGTACCACAATAATAGATTTCGTTAAGAATCCATCTGTATATTTTAATGAAGATGATATTATGGCAAGTAGTATTGATGAAATCTTTACATTGACAGGACCTACTACTAATGAGGAGGAAGTTAAATGTCAAATTATATCAGAGCTATTTAAATGGGTTAAAAATGATTATAGGACCCTAAAAGATATTGAACGGATGCAATTTGCAGGATTTGGTCAAAGGCTTTCAGTGATATTTCCTACTTTATCAGGAAAAGAAGTTAAAGTTGGAGAATTGATTGAACCGATGATGAAGAATTTTCAGGATATTTGTGCAAGTATTAGTTCAACACAGGTACCAGCTATTGTTATTGAAGGGGATAATGAAATATTACCATTGTTATTTGAAAGAATTAACTCTCAAGGGTCAAAATTATCAAAATATCAGATATATGCAGCTACATGGATTATAGAATCATATAAAATAAGTGAAAATTTGAAAGATTTAGTTAAGTTTAATCGAGATCGATATAATGATATGTTAGATAATGGCATTATGCTGGATGATTATGATCCTGTTAAATTTATGAAAAAGATGTCTTTGAATACTTTTGAAATAGCTTATGGATTTGGTAAATATTTAACAAGAGAATGGCCATATTTATTTGGTGATTCAAAAACAATTAATGATATCAATAGTGTTGGTTTTACATTGTTGGCGACTTGTTTGGGGTTAAAGTATAGTGAAATAAAATCACTTGGAGGTAAACTCAAAGATCGACTTGGTGGCTGTGATATAAATTTATTTCTTGAAAAAATCATTGAAAGTATTAAATTTGTAGCTGGTTGTATTGGTAAATTTAGTAAATTTAAATTAAATAATCGGTCGGATACACAACCTTTACATTCTGAACTACAAATAATATCTATTATCGCTTCAGTATTTTTGATGAAGTATGCTAAAATTGAGAAGTGTCCGGATGGTGATTCTGTCGAAAAAATTTCTTATGATTTTGCTAATCTAAATAAAAATTGGAAAAATAGTTTACAAAAACGTTTTAAATCAAATGTATCTAAAGTATATATTATTGATATTATTCAAAAAAGATGGAGTGGAACAGGCGATAAAAAATTAGATCAAATTTTAATTACACCTGATTATTATGCAACTCGTCATGTTAGTGTAGATGATTTTCGAAGTATTTTGCGAGTCTGGTTTGAAAATATTAATGAAGAACGTACGGAATATAAACGGGTGGCAAAACCTAAAGAAACAGAAAAATTAATATTATCTGCGATTTATCTTTCTTTACTATCAGCTGATGAGCATTTAAATGGTGAACATTTTGATATTGAGCATTTAGTACCACAGAATATAATAAAGGCGAAATTAGATAAGTTTGATGGTAGCTTACGTCTACCAATTAGTTCTATAGGCAATCTATGTATATTGCCGGAATACTCTAATCGTAGTAAAAAAGATAAAACTATATATCAAGATAAATCTTATTTGCGTAATAGTAATATGAAGATAGGGGATATTGAATCTAAATATTCACTTACAGAAAAAGTAGATTTAGAATGGGTTACTAAAAAACAGAAGAATCCTGATGAATTAAAACAGTTGTATATGGGCTTTATAAAAAAACGATTTGAGAAAATTATAGATATTTTGATTGAAAACTATGGAAATTTATAATTATTCTATTTACTTTTTATTTATCTATTAGCTTGAGGTTTTGAAATCTTTTATAATATTAAATTAAATAGTGTATCATCTACTTAGGAGTGTATTTAATACCTTTATTTGTAAATAGTGGAAAGGATGATATAGTTTCACTAGATGCGATTGTTTTTAATTCAGATTTTATATGATGAAAGCTTAGTTCCTTATATGAATTTGAAGCAAACACTTTATTAAATGGTTATTATTTAAGAAAGCCGCCTACTTTTAATAGGCGAATGTCTTTTTTCATTGTACTCGTATTTGTCGGAGCAATTTTTCACAATCACAAAACGCCCCCTTCATAGCAACCATCTAAGGTTGCTCATGAAGAGGGCGTTTTGCATTGTAGTAAGAAAGTTAGTAAACATTTAGACGGAATCTAAATGTATGTATATAAGGCCATATAGTTTACAATAAGGGGGGGAAGTAGCATCCTATGGGAGTAGTATTGCATAAAAAGGGGAAATATATTAGGATGTGTCTCTCATAGATATGCAAGGGATATACAGGGGAGATATCTATGGTTGTACAACTATATGGCCGTATATAACGGTATGCAATATAAATTAGAATTTGTGCGTGAATCCAGCGTTTACACCCCAGTCAGCTTGGTAATCACCAGATAGACCGGTAGTAACGTCCGCATATACACTGTTGTTCGTATTGAAACCATAACGGCCGCCGAATGCGAGTTCAGTCCAAGTGCCTTTGAGGTCTTGTTCAGTCAATTTTACGGCATTACCGCTAGCATAGGTAGTTTTTACATTGCCTGTGAAAGCATGACCTGCAGCAAAGCGTGTATATAGGTTACCATTGCCGAATTGTTTACCTACTTCGAGACCTAGTTTGCCAGATGTGCTATTTACGCCAGCTTGGTTAACAGATACATTGCCTGCTGTAAAGTCACGACCGCCGAAGTGTGTATAGTTTAATTGCGCTTGTGGTTCTACATAGAAACCATTAGTAGATTTTATAGTTTTGCCGTAGCGAACGCCAAAGCTATACGCATTGGATTTTATATCGCCAGATTTAGCTTGGCCGATTTCATTACGCGCTGTAAATTCATTAGAGATACGACCTACTTGAGATTCTACATGTACGTATTGATCCTTACCAAGGTCTTTCAATCCATAAGCGCCAACAGCATAGGATTTTACCTTGCCAGAACCATTGAATACATAATCTTCAGAACCGCGTAGGTAAGAAACTTGACCGCCTACGGTCCAGTCACGGCTAGTTTTAGTATCATAACCGCCTTGGATGCTTGTGTAATCAGTAGCTGTATTGATACCGTCATTAGCATAGTTATATCGACCGCCACCAATACGAGCCCAAATACCTGTTGGGGAACCTTGTTGTAATTGGTTAGCACGATTCATATCGCTCGTCATTGTACGCCATGCGTTGATATTACCAACTACAGCAGAACGAATGCCGCGCATTTGTGGTGTATCGTAAGTACCTGGAGTTACTACAGGACTTGGTGTTACAGGAGTAGGTGCTGGAGTAACAGGCGTAACAGGAGTTACAGGAGTAGGAGCCGGAGTAACAGGAGTTACAGGTGTCACAGGGCTAGGCGCTGGAGTTACCGGAGTAACAGGAGAAGGTGTTGGCGTAACTGGAGTAACAGGGCTAGGAGCCGGAGTAACTGGAGTTACAGGGGTAGGCGTTGGAGTAGGAGCCGCATAGGAACCTTGACCATTACCGTTTTGCCATGTAATAGCACCTTCTTTTTGGTCTGTTGTTAATGCTTTTTGGAAGCTTGACACGATGCCATTAGAAGCGATGGATACAGTACCAGAAAGGTTTCTTTCGCCATTCATATAATTTTCGTAATAGAATTTATGCGCCAAGTTATCTAGAATCTTGTTTACATTGCTTTCAGAGGACGTATCGAGATGATCGCCTGTTACATAGCCATGTACACCAGACCCTGTTGTAGCGGATTTTACGATGAAGTTACCGCCTTCGATGTCAGATGCATCAAGGCCTGTTTTTTGAGCGGCTGGTTTAGCGAAGTTCAAACCAGTACCAGCGCTCATATCGTAAATGACATTGATGTGGCCGTCTAAATTATTAACGTGGATGTCGCTGCGAGAATCTTGAGAAATTCGGCTGAATTCTTCACGTGTGCGAGTGCCTTTGAGTGTATTGATACTGCTGCGCGCTTCGTTGCCTTTAATTTGGAATGCTTCCAAGCCACCCATGTTATCGTGGCTCCACATGCCACCATCAAAGGTCATGTTGATTTCGCCACCCTTATCCTCTAATGTGTTCACAGCCTTGCCGGTAAATTGGTTAGGGCTATTGTGCGCACGGCCGAGGCCAATATTAATCACGGATGGTTGCTGTTGTTGGTATGGAGGCATCGTTTTATCAGATACAAGTATATTACCTTGCATATTAAATACTTTATGTTTTACAGTACCTGCATCATCGATACCAAGATTAATTTTACTGTTATAGGCAAATGCTAGTGGATAGGGTGCGTCCCATGGGGCCGTATTCACGTTCATAACCCCGCCATCCACTTGAATGGAACTATTATCTAGCATGCCTGTAATGAAAGCTGGTTGGCGGTGACGCTTAGGCAATTGGTTTTGATCAGGCGTATCCAAGGATGCAATAGTCACTTGACCGCCGTTTGATGCAATGACACCTGTTGCCGTCGTATCGCCAGTGCTTTCAAATTTACTTTCAGAACCTACTGCAAACACATTGCCATTAGAACCAAGGCCTGCTGCCGCCCACGTGCTAGGGAGGGCCACTGTAGATGACAACATGGTCATCATCACAGCGGATAATAACATCTTATTTCTCGCTCTCATTCTCTTACACCTCAACTATATTACTTAATTTGTAATTTATTTTTATAGTGTGAAAGACTCTTCATAAATGAATATATATCTATTGGTTGATTTAATACTCTCTTATATAATAAAAGATAGATATATACTCACTTTATAAAGACTTTGTGTCAGACACATTTAAAATATATTTAAAATAATATAACATTTTCCGTGAAATGTAAATGAATTTTCGCAATTTTATTTAAAAATATTTAAAATATTTAATAGAAAGGAGATTTCATGAAAGTCACTTGTTCCTGGCCCACAACGCCATTGTATCAGGCGTATCACGATGATGAATGGGGGCGTCCTATTCATGATGACCAACGTCAATTTGAACATTTATGTTTGGAGAGCCTACAATGCGGTCTGAGTTGGCTTACGATTTTAAATAAACGAGAAATTATACGCCAGTGTTTTGACTATTTTGATGTTGATGCAGTAGCTAAATATACGGAAACAGATATAGAGCGTATTATGAGTACAGACGGTATGTTAAAGTCTCGTAAGAAAATCGAAGCCATCATCAACAATGCACAGGCGTTCCAACGCATTCAAGACGAATTTGGATCCTTTTGCGACTATATATGGGCTTTCACTAATCATAAAACTATTATTTACGAAGGCCATTCTGAGGGAAGGGTGCCTGCTAAAAATGAATTATCTACGCGCATTAGCAAAGACCTTAAGAAACGAGGGTTCAAATTTGTAGGACCTGTGACCATCTATTCCCATTTACAAGCCAGTGGTCTCATCAACGATCACGGTAAGGATTGCCCTTGTTTTAATGAGATTAATGCTGCGAACCCTATTATGTACGTATCAGTAGATATAGAATAGGAGTAGACCTGTGTGTATGTAACTGTATCTAACATGGTTAGGTACGGTTATCAACATGGGGCTCATTATCGGTGGTAGTATTATTGGGCTCACGTGCGGCCGATTTATGAAGGAAAATTTAAAACAAACCCTTATGGTAGTATGTGGTATCATCGTGCTGTTACTAGGGATGAGCGGGGCCATGCAATTTATGCTGGTTATCGTTAATGGTTCCTTGCAAACTACTGGACCTTTGTTGATGATTATCAGCATGGTAGTTGGTGCTGTGATTGGTGAAATCATTGATTTAGACCGATGGATTACGGTCTTTGGTGACTGGGTGAAAGATAAAACCGGTAATACAGGGGACCCTAAGTTTACGCAAGCGTTTATCACTGCATCACTTACGTTTACTGTTGGTGCGATGGGCGTGCTTGGTTCAATTCAAGATGGATTGACCGGAGATTACCAAACCTTGCTACTCAAAGGAATTCTTGATGGTGTTATTGTTATGGTTATGACCTCATCCATGGGGAAGGGCGCATTGTTTTCCTTCATTCCTGTAGGTATCACGCAGTGGTTGATCACGGCCTTAGCGCATGTTGCGGCGCCACTTATGACACAGCAGGCTATCGACAATTTATCCTATGTAGGATCCATTTTAATTTTCTGTGTAGGCATTAATATGATTTGGCCTAACAAGATTCGTTTAGCTAATTTATTACCTGCTATTTTTATCGCCATGGGCCTTACATTTTTAATTTAAATTTAAATTTGAAGAACCCTCTTTACATTATATGTAAAGAGGGTTAGTATATTCTCAATATAATTTTCTTGTAGTTAAAATGGTTTCCCCTAGAAACGCATGTTATCGCGGTCTAGCGGATACAAAAGGGCCTTTCTTCGCCGAACGGTTCTAGAAACCAGAAAGGACATGATGAGCGAACAAGTTTCTGTTTCAAAATCTAATATTCGTGGTGCTTTTGGTGCATTTTTTATCCCTGGTATGTACACTGCCTTATGGGCTGGGTTTGTACCATATTTAAAAGCAAAACTTAGCATCGGTGAGGATGTATTAGGTTCCATGATTTTGTTGCTCGGTGTAGGTTCTTGCTTATCCATGGCTATAGCTGGTAAGCTTGTAGAGAGTTTTGGGTGTAAGCGAGTCGTTTTATTGGCTAGTTTTATCGGCATGTTGTCTCTGGCTATTGTTACTATGTGTTCTACAATTGTGACAACCACAATAGCGTTATTTTTCTTTGGCATTGGCGTAGGCCTTAGTGGTGCTTCTGCTAATTTGCAAGCTATTTTAACGGAAAAGGTAAGTAAAAAGCATTTAATGGGTGCTTATCACGGTGGGTGGAGCTTAGGTGGCTTTGCAGGTGCCGGTGTATTGCTTGCTCTTTTAAAAATATTATCATTACCTGTTAATGAAAGTATTTGGGGGCTTCTTATCATACTCTTTATTGCGATGATCGCGGTTAGTCAATTTATGTTAACCTTTGGTCGTGATCCAAATGCAAAGGTTATGAAGAAGTCTAAAAGTCCGTTATCATTTCATCCAATTGCTATTATCTTTGGTCTCTTATCCTTTGTATCCTATTTGGTAGAGGGGGCCGTAGGGGACTGGAGTGCACTTTACTTATTTGAGGATAAAGGCATTGTTATTCAAGAAGCCGTAATGGGCGTCATGCTGTTTAATGGTACCATGTGTATTGGTCGCCTTCTTGGTAATACAATTGGTAAACATGTAACATCTAAACAAGTTGTTGTAGGTGGTTATCTACTAGGTGCTATTGCAATGGCACTCATCGTATTCCTACCTGGACATGCGTCTATGTATACGTACTTATTATTAGGTATCTCATTAGCCATGGTTGTGCCAAATCTATTCTCTGCAATGGGGGAACAAAATGTAATTCCTATGACACAAGCAGTGGCTACATCTACCATGCTCGGTTATATGGGGATTTTGATGGGACCTGCGTTGATTGGATTCATTGCTCATGGTACGAGTCTTACCATTGCATTCATCGTCTTGACTGTATTGCTTGTTATCAGTGCCGGCATCGGTAAATATGCATATTATTTAATGAATAAAAATTGTGGCGTAGAAGAATAGTTTCTTCGTTTAAATGCTGCAAATAAAAAGAAGAGGGGCTACGATTCGTATGAATCGTAGCCCCTCTTGGTATGTTAGTAACCGATTAGCGGTCGCCGTTAAAGATGGAGTTTTTAACAAGAACGTAGTCTACTTTGCGGATAGCTTGTAGAGTGGTACCACCAGCGTAGGAGATAGCGGATTGTAAATCTTGTTCCATTTCGATTAATGTATCAAAGATAGAGCCTTTGGAAGGAATGAAGATTTTTTTGCCTTCTACGTTTTTACGTTCCCCTTTTTGGAACTCAGAAGCGGAACCGAAGTATTCTTTTACAGCTTGGCCGTCCACAATTTTTTCTTCCCCTGGAGATTCTTGGTGACCAGCAAATAGGGAACCAATCATAACCATAGTAGCGCCAAAGCGAATGGATTTAGCGATGTCGCCGTGATCGCGGATACCGCCGTCAGCGATGATAGGTTTTGTAGCTGCTTTTGCACACCAACGTACAGCCGCCAATTGCCAACCGCCAGTACCAAAGCCAGTTTTTAATTTTGTGATACAAACCTTACCAGGACCGATACCTACTTTTGTAGCATCAGCACCAGCATTTTCAAGTTCAC